>Ga0065711_1005351_pt1 | contig 33870 bp, 18 predicted proteins | sample Hoacrofraction12_FD_59098 | JGI IMG/M metagenome (GOLD analysis project Ga0065711, IMG submission 59098) | Hoatzin crop microbial communities from Cojedes, Venezuela - Epithelial fraction 12 v2 (version 2) | ecosystem: Host-associated > Birds > Digestive system > Esophagus > Crop | place...
AAAAAAAAAAGATTCAACTTCAATAGGTGATGCAAGCAGAGACTGGCAGAAAGGAAGCGCTACCAGTGCTGCCATTAGACAGTCTCGGTTGCTGTTTTTCCGTCTCCTTTCGTGTATTAACATCCCTTGGGCTCAAGGCTCTGGGCCTTTTGTCCTTGCTTTAGCACATTCAACATGTGGGATTCGTCACACTCAGAAGGGTAGCATGTGCTTTTAACTATGCAGGAATTCTATAAAGCATTGTTATCATTGCTCCAGGAGAGGAGAGCTATCAGCACAAATCATACAGATGAAGTGAAAGAAGATTTTCAGGATTAATAGGTCTGAAATATTTCTGACAGATCAGTTAAAAGATGCATTAAGGCAGAATACAGCACTCCTCAAGCTCAAGAGTTGCTTTTCTTTCCTTGACTTCTACACATTGGAGCAAATCCTGAGCCACTAAGTCAGCTTGTTGACATACTAGGGCAAGAAGAACTGAAAAACACTAGTAAAAATACAGTGCAAAACCTCTGTAATAACACTCTGTATCTTAACATTACTGATATTCACAACAGTCGCTCTTCATAGGGTTGCTTGCTATTCTGGGCAGCCTGGAGCCACATACAATTTAGATTGTTCTTACTTAAGGTGCAAGTGCATTTCTATTGACGTAAACTTGGATAACTACATCCAGGGAACAAAACTCAGCTTTCCTTTACACAAAATTAAATCAGGAAAAATGACTACAATAGAGGACGGTGACAGAGAACCTGCTGCTGAAGTATTAGTGTTATAACCAGAACGATGGCCTTCCCACTTTGTTCTGATATGGATCGAGAAAGAATCTACCACTGTGTTTTCACATGAAGAGGGGGGTGGTGGACACCTTGGAGGAGCCAGCAAGAACTCAAACATCTGCTTGCCAAGCCACCAGCAGTGATGGAGGAGTTGTTCCCATCTCCTGGCCATTGTGTGAGTCAGGGAGGTTTGGGCACTCAGCCCTGACCCCGTGAGCTGCAGGGCTGCCTAAAGGGGCTGGAGCAAAGCAGCCCCAGGAAAGTCTTTTGGGCTGGTGGAGTCTTGCTGGGCTGGAGTCAGGCCTATAGTCTGATTCGTTATATAAAGGGCAGTTTCTCTACCAAGGCCTCCAGACCGGCAGCGAGGACTGAGCGTGAGACCTTCCCACCTGGGGACAGGGAGTGACCCAAAACTGCCTTCACAAAGACAACTGCGTCTGCGTAGCCATCCGCAGCTGCTCCAGATGGGAGCCAGCTTTGCAGGAGTCTCTACGTGGGCAGGGACACTGGGGCACTTCATCCTCCTTTACTCACAGACAGACTACGCAGTCATGCTTGAGATGGTCAAGCTGTCGATATTTCATCTCCCCTAAATAACACCACTTATCCGATGCAGCCGAGTTTACTTTTATGGCATTATGGAATCCCTGGACACTTACAAATATAAAGACTGCATTGACTGATGCTTCAGCCACTATTACGTGTATATAGTTCAAAGTTAACTGCATGACTGATTCATACTGAAGGAGGATGGCCTATTATCCATCCTGGGAATAAATGTAGGTGCTGCATAAACGCACTTAGCTGCCAAACACAAACTGGATTATGGCTTTATCCTTATATAAATAAAACACCAACTCTCTCCCATAATGGTAAACAGGAACAATATTTAAAGGACCTAAAGTACATGATGAGCAGTCTCAACAATTTTACAAAAGCAAATGTAATAATAGAGGAAGAGAGGGGTCTTATAAAAATATTATAATGAAAATGGCATTCAGAAATCCATTAGCAAGTGTCTGTGCTTCATCACAGCACTGGGAAAGTATTTTAAATGTAAGCAAAGATCTTTGCTTTTAAAATCCTTAATGAAGATGTAAAGTACTAAAAGCTACCGGGAAGTCTTCAAAAATGAAAACAAGACCGTGCAACAAAGCTAACACCTTGGTTCATAATGGATTACAAGTCGATACTGTTGTTCTTGCTTACATTACTGCAGACTACCATTATCTGAGTGAATGATACTACAGAACTCACCTACATTTTTTTCCTTGGCCTCCTTCTTTCTAGTAAGACTTGCTTCATTTATTGATCCCCCCTGATGGATACCATAGAAATGGATGAAGCAGGACCATTTATTTAAACTGCCTTTTATTAAGATAATCAAAATGCATTCAGGTGAAAACTCAGAACGCTAAGAAAAGATAAAATAGGCGCTGAAAAAAGGTAAGGAGAGTATATGCAGAGGACTGGCTTTTGAGACTTAGCTTAAAGTCTGTATTTTTGGCAGGAAATGCAATGTAATCTGTACGTTGCAAAACTCCCTGCTGTTTTTAAGGAGAAAGTTGCGATTTACTAGGTGCAGAAGCTTGTAGTTGGGCAAAGGGATCCTGTATCCTGTGGCAACATCTGGAGTTCAGAGCCTCCCAATGCAGATGGTGAAGACACTGCTACTTAAAGACTCCTTCAAAACGTCTTGCACAAAAAGGGAGCTTTTTCCCAGAGATGTATACTTCAGACAGAACCTGTGGTTTGTTTATATGACCACATCTCTTTTTGACAAGTGCTCGCCTTCGGTCATTTTGTTGTCAGGTATGGCTATAACAGGGTGCGTTGTGCAGCCACTGAATGTCTTTGAGGAATGCAAGGGCAGTTTATAAGGGCAGAACTTCACTTCAGACAACTCAATCAGCAGCACGCTGCTTACTCTGCAACGCCAAGGAAGAGAAAATGCCCTGGAAGTTACAAAGCCCTGTAGTTTACCCTGTGCCAAGAAATGAAGTGAGGAAAACCGAGCTGATACCTCATATTTGTTGATGCAAACTGCAATTAAAGGAATAATCGTTTCTGAGATAGGTGGTATCTGGGAAAAGCATATTTTTAAGTCTGCATTCTTTGTTTTAATATTTGGATTGTCTTCTGCAGCAAGGACAGATGTCGTGCCCAGGCTACTAAAGCTGTGCAGCTCTCCTCAGTAAGCCATCTCCCACTGCCATGCTTCAACCAGTGCATTTCTACTGCAGGTCCTGCTTAATCCACATTTCATGTGCAGGGAGGGGTGCTGACAAGGGAGGATGGGGATGTCCCATAGCCAGACAGCAAGGCACATCCCTCCACTTGGGCAGGATTTCCGGCATATGACAAGTTCCATGTCTTGTCACTGGCCTGTGCAAGAGAAGTATCTATTTAGTGGGAGTCTTGTATCATCATTTACTTACTGTTGCAAGGGCACTGTCTCAGCTCCTCCAGATATTGTATTTTTGTTTGCAGGCATGCTCAGCCTGCAATACATTACACTGTTGCACATGTTGAGAAAAGCAGTCATACAACCAATAAGTGAGAATTAACTGCTTGGCTAGGACTGAACTCCAGCAATTTTATAATGGGAAATAAAATCCCTGAAAATAATCAATAGGAAAACAGTCCCCAAGGTCTCGCCTTTGACCATCATTCCATCAGAAGTCCGACCTACCCCTGGACTCCCGGGTCACTTCCTGCTACAGGCAGCATCTTCTCCTGTTTGGCACCTTTGGAGTCGGTGTGTCAGTAGCAGAGCCTCCTTCCACCTGCTTTGCAGTGCAGAAAAGGTTAGTGTTCAGCCCTAGATTGAAGCAACCTGGCTTTGAGCTCTCAGTTATCTTAGATACAATCAAGTACATTTTTCTAAGGTGAGAGAAGCTGATGTAAGAGCGCACAGCTGTGTAAGGGATGATTCACTTCCTTATGCCTGATGGAAAAGTCAATGTCTCAAGTGTAACAAAGTTGACAAATAATGGGATTAAAGAGGTGGATCTTGCATTTGACTAAAAGAGAATGCAGCAGGCATTCAGGGTTGTGAAGCTACTGTTTATGCACTCCACAGCTTAATGAAGAGCATAACAATATATAGACATCGATTTTATAGGTTAACATAATGATTTCATACACGGTAGCTATCATAAAGCAAAGTATTGTTTGTTTTTTCTGTCAATGCCTAGCAGTAACTGGCTATTTGCTGCCTCCCTGCACAAGAGGGGAGTTGGCAGGAGTCTTACCTTGGAGTCAGTCATAAGACTCATTTTTAAATGGTTGTAAGAGGCCCTCAGACGTGCTACTTTACTTAAGCCTTGTATCTGTACACATTTCTTCAGAGATCTGAATTAGTGCAGTTAGTTTTTGTCCCTCCAAGCCTCAGTTTACCTTTACAATCCAGATTCTGAAGTCAGGATGGGAGGATGATTCCTTTTTCTCACAGCCACCTCTGGTATGATCTTTTTCTGCTCAGGGAGCTTGAGCCAACAGGGAGCATCCGGCATGTGCTGCTCAGCCCTGTGCACCAGCTCACACAATACTGCTCATACAGTTATCAAGCTCCCTGTTAAGACCAGGCAGACACTACTCACACTTTGATTGCAAGGCTACTCAGATGCTAAACTAGAGGTTAGACAGTATCTAACCACCTATTCATAACATCAGCCTTACCCTACAGCTTTTCTCCATCAGGGGTCTTTTCCCTACATACTCCTAAAGAATAATAATGTCCCCTTTTTCATGCTCATTTTGATAGAATGAGCAAGCAAAGCTCTGTTGGTCTCTCTGAATCAAAGGCTCTCCATTTCCCAGACTTCTAGCCCTTTGCTCACTTGTCCTCCTCCTCCACACTACACAATTAGTTGCTTTCTTAGCAGTCAAACATAACGCAAGTGCGGCTTGTTCCGTTAACTCTACGCAGGCATGGTGACTGCCATGGCTAGTAAGCTTTGAGCAGGAGGTGCTCAAAGCTTCATTTAAATGCTCAAGCTTAGTGTTTTATTGGGATCACTATGGCATGAAGTACAGGCTCCATCTTTCACCTTTGTCCTTGGTTTCCAGAAAGGCACTGCCTGCTTAGGACCTCTGCCCAGGTGAGAGAGTCCATCCAATCCTACAAACCCAGGACGAAGGGGAACCTCACAATGTAAGCAATCTTTTCCAGCACTCACTCTCCAGGTACCCTGCAGTTTACTTCTACAAGGATTCACAGAAATCAACAGCAGAAATTTCCTGAAAGTTTTCTAGACAAAACCTGCTTATATGAGATGACACAGCCCCACAGTTATTATCAAAACTTAGATCAAGGTACACACACCATGAAGGCAAGGTTAGGCAGAAACCAGCCAACACAAACCAGAGACACATTGAAACCAAACTGAGAAGAACTGCACAAAAGTGCTCCCCCTCTGTGGGGCTGCTTTAAATACAGTTACAGCTGGAAGAAGGGTGACCACAGGTTTAGTTAGGAGCCAGTACTTGCTTGGTGGCCTCGGCTGGGACAGCTCAGGTCCCAACACAGGAGCCTGATACTCATCAGATGAGGAACACAGTCATATGAGAACAGCATGGCTCTGCTCCACTTCCAGATCTCCCTCTTCGCCTTTTCCCTCAGCCTCTCTGTCTCACACTACTCACTCCTTTTTTTCCTTTTCCAGAATTTTTCCATTCTTTTCACTAAGGGGTGAGATTATTTGGGATACAGTGATTTGCTTTTCTAAGCCAGGTTAGCCGCTTGTTGATGGTTTCTAATGGCTGCCCATTCAGAAGGTGTTACAAAGACTATATCTATGTTAATAAATAAAGGAAGTCCGAGGAGAAATCACTGTCCCCACAGTCAACAAGCTCAGCCTGGCTTGTATCCTTGCTACTCAGGGCTAGTTCCTTTTGATGGATGACGTTTACACCACATTGGAGGTGACTCTCAGTATTTCCTAGGCACGCTGTGGCCTTAGACAGAAATCATAGTATTTTTAGGGTTCTTTTTAACTTTCAAAAAACCTGAAATAACAAAAGGGATGTGTGGCAGTTCACTAGATTTTTTTTTTTAATTAGTGTCAACCAAGACTATGTGTTGCACAATGGAGTTGAGGCAAGGGGGTCTGTGAGAACGTTTGGGACTGCAAAGCCTGTTGAGATAATGCCAGAAGAGCCAAACCATGAGGTATCACAAGACATGCTACCATCTGGGAGCAATTCCTGCCACAACCTGTCCTTAATGCTACCTTGGAGACTCAACTAGAGCTTCAAGAGAAAGCTGGGAAGTGAGCTAAGTAATATGGGCAATGGAAGGCCCAGGTGTGCAGCCTGTTCCTTCACTTCTTTTATTTAATCATGTAGATGTATCCAAATATGCCTATTCACCTCTCCTCAGCAAACAAGGAACACCTCCCCTGCTTTCCCTGGTCACCTTGCGGGGCTGTCCAAGTCCACATAGCAGCAGCAAATTCACCTGGAAGCCCACTAGCTCCTGCTCCACACCTCACCCACCCGTGGTGGGCATCCTGAGTGGGTGAACACCTTGACCTCCCAGTGACTGGGACAAACACACACATAGTGGAGGGTCTGGCATTGTGCTTTTATCACAGACAATTTTTAATGATTATACTGCTGCATGGTTAGAAGGGGGGGAAAGCCTTCCTTGTTGGAAATAGGAGGAAGGAGCTGCATACCCCTACTGCGCTTCCTCTCGAATCATTTTTGGAGACCTCTCCGTTTAGGAAATTCCCACAACGAGCCATGCGATGGGGTAGGTGAGACACCTTTGAATATATCGAGAAGAAAGATGGCCCTGCTCCCCCGGCTGTCACCCAGCGCGCCTGCCTCCCTCCTGCACTGAGATTTCAGGCACCCGGTGTCACTTTGCTTACACAGGTTTTCCGAGTGGCTCTGCCTGATGATTTGGGGCCAGGAGGGAGAGAGAAAGCAGCACTGCCCTGCAAAGCCAAGAAGGGTGCTGAGGGGGCGAAGGGTTGGGAAGGGAAAGTAAAGTGCACGCTGAGCGTGCACGTCTGGACACGCGTGTCTTGAATCTTGGCTTCACGGGGACATACCAGCTTACCACGTGTTCAGGCCTAATGAGACAGCTGGTTATTTCTCACAGGTCACACGCGCATCAGATCCAAGTCTTTCCTGAACTGGGTGATGCGAAGTCGCAGCGTTTAGTGGAAGTTGCACGTCTCTCTGAGGACAGTGGCTGCGTGGTGGGATGAACATTTTGCCATCCTCTGAATGGGAGAGATGTTAAGAAAATAAATATTCCAAGAGTGAAATGACTTGTGCAGAGTAACATGGTGAGCGTGCGTGTGCAGCTGTATGCAGCGTCTGTGGGCACACGCACCAGCTGGTTATTTCTGATGCATTTGATGGTTAAAGTTATACCTGCCAAACCCCAGGACTGATCCTTCTTCCTTCGTTGAACAGCCGTGTCCTTTTTCTCCTAATTTGCAGCAACCCTGCTGCTCTTGGATGATGGCAGAGAGGATTCACCCTTCCAAAGCACCTTTGTTTGTACAATTTACTGTACTTCCCACCAAGCTGCCCTCTCTTGAGGGCACTGCTAGAATCAGAGCCATGTCTGTTCTCCCTCCGTAGTACAGGGGAATTAGGATTTCTACATAAAATCTTGGGGCCAGAAGACTTTTAGCCACACTGGTATGAGTGGAGCTATTCTGGTTTGTAGCTGCTGAAGCTCTGGTCTGGTATTACTGGGTCAGCAAGGAGTTTGGTGTTGCACCCTTGATGTGCCGCTTTTATACTTAGTATTTTTTCTGTGAGAAAATAAAGCTTTGAAACTGCTCAAATATTGTCGGACTTGTCTTATCGTGTGTAATTTTGAAGCATTTGTTCCAGGCACACTACAATTTTTGCCATTTAGTGATTACCTTTAAATTCTGCGAAGCCTTTTCTCACATGCCCTTGTGCAGCGCTTTGGGAGATTGTCTGATGTGAAAGGCACTATTACACATTGAAATGATTATTGTTGTTTGTTGCTGTTAACACAGACAAGAAACCCTCCTGGCAGGGAAACAACTTCTTTGCTAATAAGTATTCATAATTTGTATCTCAGCAAAAGATGTAAACATATATTATCATTAAATAGGCTGTAATTTTAATTGCCTATAAATGTTATTAATTCTGATTGTGATTATTCAATAGGTAATAAAGATAAAGGCTGTCAAAATTAATTAAGTACATATTCATTAAATTCAAGGTAGCTTCAGTTTCTTTATTGCACAAATACAATTAACACTTAATCTGAATCTCAGTAAGTTACATAATCATGTGACTCAAAATAAAGGGAGGATACAACCTTGGCCTTTTACTTTTTACATGGGAAAACATTAATGATGCTGACATTGGAGACAATTAGACAGTGTCGGCCAATTGTTTTTAGTCAGCTTTCTCTCACATCTGTGGTGTCTACAAGCAAGAAGGGCCATTGTTTCTGCAGGCCTCCGTCGCGCTTTGGCTCTTTGTGCGAACCGTCAATCTCTTGCTGAATATCAAAGCTGTGAGGAAATTAGAACAGACCAGCTCTACTGCACCACACTAAAGCTTAGCAGGGTGCATCCACTATGCTACTAATTAGGCAGTGGCCAACAAAATAACCTGTCAATGTGTGCTTGCCATTTCCCACACACCTGCATTTCATACACTAATAAGCGTACAGCCAGGGAGAGAAAGGGATAACTGCTGAAGTGTGAAAAATGAACAAAATATAACAATGTTTCTCTCCCCACCTATACTACTGCCAATTACCATTTAACATTAGGTAGAATCAACATGTCGGAAGAAATACAATGCAGAATCTGAAACTAAAGAGGGGGTAGGAAGGGGCAAAGCCACACATAGTGAGTGTATTAATGTTTGCTGCAGAACGTTGCACTAAGTAGAATCTCTCCTTATTTGTATAAACCAGGACTTTGAAAATGATCATGATTAGGGTTTTTCTAGCCACGTCAACCCAGAAAGAAATCCATATTTTAGTCGCTTACCAAATGTACATGAATAAACACTGTAGCAAATGGCATCCAGTGCTCTTCTGGCAGACCACATCCTTCACAGGTACCGACGTGGCTACGCCAATGCAGACTGACTGCACTTCTGCTCTCCCTCGTGTTTACCTTCAGTCAGTCGGTTGCCAGCCTCTTGGAAACTTCTGTGCACCATCCTTCCACCTTATAATTCCTTCCCTTAAAATCATATCAATCAGGATGTCAGTACCAGCTTGCCTGGTGGACTTATTACATCAGTGCTATTATTTCCCATCATGAATCTTTTCCCTGTCAAACACATGGTTAGAAAACTTCTAGAAATGACTTTGCAGCCTGAGTGATAAAAATATACGAAACTGCCCTGTTATTACTATTATGAAAGGGGGAGGAGGAATGCTTATGCAGTGATTACAAATATTGTGTTTGAAAACAGCTCATCCTCAAAATACAGAAATCAGTTTCATTACAATCGTTATAACATAGCATCGCTGCGAATTCACACAACTCCCACTTACAAGCCTTTGTAAATTGCTAGGTTTCGTACAATAGTAATTCGCACACCATATATTTCTTTCCCTTTCCCTTTGCTTTAATGCCTGATCAGATTGCAAGAGTGATGATTTAGAAGTGATACGCGCTGAAAACAAAGCAGAGCAGAAGTAAAGATATTAAGTCAGGTGCAAAATACCTGGGGCCAAGCTGCTAAGGCTATTACCTCCACTGAGGATCTAGCTCACCTGAATTCAATGCTTCAGACTTGGAGCTCTTTATTTTTTTCCCTCTTTGCACAAACCCGAGGGGTATAAATGGAAATTTACTCATATGAAACACAGTGATTCCCTTGTAGGACTCCCTCCCCCTCCATCCCGATGCATATACTTAAATTCTATCTTATTTTTTTTCCGTAGGCTTGACTGTTGATGGATCAGGTACAGAAGTGGCAGAATTCCCTTCAAAAAGAGATTTATGGACGAATATCACTCCTGAGCAGCCGTCCTACTGGGCGTCCTTAATGTATAGCTGAATTTGAAACAAGAAATGAAAACCAGAAGGGCCGACGCAATGTGTGGATGAAGCTGTTTTGCTCTACAAGAAAAATCACTTCATCTCAATATGTAGGAGAAATGACTATATTGTTATGCTATCCTTGATGGAAATCATACAATAAAGGCCAATATTCAAATGGTATTTGTTAGATACTTTTGAACACCACTCTGCCTTTCATTAGACTTTATCCAGGAGCAGCATTTTCAATTATAAATAAAAACTTTCTCCGCCTCTTCCCACTTGAGCTCAAGTACAGAAGGCCCCTAGTTAAAATGCAGCTCCCGAGCAGGCCACCAGGCCGCCTGTTCAGCTGCCAGTGGCTTTTGTGTACAAAGATGTTAATTGGTCCTAATCCCCTCCTAGAAGCTGTTTTGGTAGCCTGACCTGGCACCCCAAAGGACACCTTGGTGTGAAAAACTAAAGGGCCCATTGAAAAGAGAGTGAAAAGCGGCACTGAGCATTCCAACACATTTTAATTTCAGGAATTAAAAAAAAAAAAAAAAGGGAGGGAGGGTGTAGTCAGAGGGGTTACAGCAGAGGGGGGGACGGCACACATCATCTTGCTGATTCTGAATCGGTCGTACAAAGCATTAGTAACCGTGAAGTAAGCTCTACAATCACCCTTTCCACGCACACGCGAAAAATAAAGCCGAGTGCTGCTTATATTTCAACTTCAGGTTTGGATCCTTCTTCCATTTTGTGACTTCTAACGCACCAGCCGTGTTTTGGAGGGCTGGAGAAACCCAAGTGCAGCCCAAGGGTCCGACATCCCTTCTCCCGGCCTGCTCGGGGGGAGGTGGGTAAGTCCGGGCCAAAGTCTGTTTCCCTGCGTGTTCCGCTGGTCCATTATGTGGCACAAATAAACATCCAGGATCTGAAGTAGAGAAGACATTTTTATTAGGCACTTCCAGAGCAGCTGGAGGGGAAAAAAAAGGACGGAAAAATGGAAAAAAGGCAGCTATTATGACAAACTTATAATCAAATGTGCACAAGAAATGTTAGATATAAACACTCCCCCTTAGGAAGTTGTGAAACGCTATCTGTTCAGCATGCCATTGTACAAAGTGTACATTTACAGCTTGGGTGGTAAATTATGCTAATAGAATGCACAAACCTCAACCGTGAGGTTTTGAATTTTTTGACACAGTTCACAGATCAACTTCATAGGTCAAAGGAGTTTGCCTCCCACAGCCTGATAAAGTAGAAAGATATGAAGTGTGTGTGTATTATTATAATCTTGCTGAATGCAAGTTTTTAGCTAGAATACATTTGGTGTACTTTCATCCCCGCGTTTGTTCATAATGAATATTTTTCATTAGACACTGCTCTAGGCAAGGGCAAAACACTTAGGAGACTCTTTTCACGGCGCTATTTCAAGGTGTTGAATGTAAAAACCCCATAATAAAAGATTCCATAGCACATCAATGTACACAGAAAGGAAACTACAGTAGCAATTCTTTCACCAGAGGACAACACTCAGATGTACTTTTTCATGAGGGTTTGCAATCCCAGAAAAACAGTGAGACATATAAAATGATAGATGCCTTAACCAGCAGAGACTTGCTGCTCAAAGAATAAGGAGCCGTCATTAGAGGTGGAAGGTAAGACAAAGGCACGATGCTTGCACAATTACTGTAAACCAAACAAACCTCCGAACACAAAGTGCTGAAGAAACGCAGAGTGTCTGTTTGGAGAGCGCAGCAAAAACGGGTGCATTCTCCTATCCATCTCCTAAAGCACTTCTGGTGATGGAAGGGTTGCAAATGAGATTGCCAGCATTTTACATTCTCACAGTAAAAAAAATAGTGGTTTTTCTTAATGTCAAAGAAAGAAAGGATAGCTACCAGAATTTAATCTTGTTCAGCTTTCTCAAGGTGCATTTTCAGTATGAATTACTGATTCATCATTCTCATCATGATATAAGTAACTTTCTCCAGCTTGGCACTTGCTGGGTCAGCTGCTTAAAAATGTTAAGGCAAGGAGTATCTCAGAAACAAGGCAGGACCACAAAAGCACCTTAAGAGGTGGATGGAAAAAGCAAATGATCAAGCTGGGGAAAAAAATTCCCTCAGAAGCTGGAAAATTAAATGAATGGAAGTGTGAAAACTTCAATGCATAGATAAAAAGGCTGATAACACTCCTTTTCCCACAAAGTATTTGTCATTTTAAAGCACACAGATGGATTTTAATGATTTTGGAGGTTTTGTGGGTTTATTTCTGTTTCCATTTACTTCTTCGCAATAAAAGCAAGGGCAAGAAGAAGGAATTCAAAGTGGCTTGAGGAGCCAGGGTTTGGGTAAGTGGCAGGGTGTTTCCACATGACCGCCGTGTGATGTGCTGGAGGAGCTGGTCAGCAAACACGGAGCATCTGCCAGTGGAAAAGGTGGCATATCTGAGGAGTTTCAACAAAAAAAAATAGCAGAATCAGGTCTGCAGACCTAGACCTCAGTCTCCGAGTCGTCTGCAGGTGAGTCGTGCTCTGTCTCCCGAACTGAACTGATTATTCACATGAGTAAGGTGAGCAGGGCATGTTCCAGGGTCATCCACACACAGTCCTCATTAGAAAACAGGCCTGAAGACGCACAAGGTGAGGCAGCAGAAGAGAATGTACAAACTAAGCCAAGAAATCCCACTTGCAACACTCCCCCCCTCCTCGTCTCCCCCAAACTCTGCGAGTTTCCCTGGAGCTGCAGAGGATCAGAGCAGAAGACAAAATTTACTTCAGAGCAAGGGCTTTCCCTGAGAACCACAGCAGATCTTTAGGAAAAGAAGAAGTAGTATTCATTTTCATGGTGAGGGAAAAGGAATTGCTCCAGAGCACCAAATGGTTCTTGTTTTTCACTGGTCTGCTGAGAGAAAGAGCTTTCAGATAAAGCCGTGCTTGTGACCTGCTGCTGGTGTGCGTGAATCTGTGCTTTCCACTCAGTATTACTGTACTAAAAAACCAAATAACAGGGAGAGAAGTAGCCTCTGAAAACCACTCCTGCCTCTTTGGGGAGGTGAGTGTATAGTGAATATGTTGAACTTTTTTTTTCTCCCCATTCCAATCATTTCCCTCCACTCCCCCTCACATTTACAGCCCTAGTGGTATTTCAATCCGGTTAATGTATGTGTGTTGTAAATGTCACAGGGGTTAATCTCTACCAAGCTTTTAAGAAAATAAATCAGCATTTTGACTGATTTGATACTTAAAAAAAGTTTCCACCCACTCTTCCTTTCTTCTCTTGACATGGCAGGAGGGGTATTAAACTCTGGGTGAGCCTGTAAGAAACTGTTGGGTATTTTCTGTTATCCCTGCCAGGTGGCAAAGAACCACAAGAGTATACAACTCCTTTTTGCAGGAGATTAGTAAAATAGAAGGATTCCTAAATGGGGGCCTGATCCTTCTGGGTACCGTCTGTTCCCCTTGATTTCTGCAGCAACTGCAAAAAAAAAAAAAAAGATGAAATTAAGAATTTAAATGAAAGAGGGAAAAAAAAAAAAGGGAAGGGATTCCTCATCCATGTTGTTGCACCCACAACACTTTGAGCTGCATGCTGTGTAGCCTCTGGGAATTTCTAAAGTTGTATTTTTTGCATTTGAATTTACATTTGTGGCTTTTTGGGGACACTGGTGAAAACCACAACCATGCTCACACCTGCTTAAATCAGCTCTCGAGGAGTGCTCCTCGCTCTAAATGTAGCTACGGCAGTGGGGCTGGCGGAAGGCACAGGCAGAATAGAGTTGTGGTGGGCAGCACATTTCCAGGGTGTAAAAAATGTCCTTGTCCCCGGTTCTGTGAACATCAACAACCAGCAAAACCAGGCGGCTGGGAAGGAGGGGTTGCAGCATGCATGACGCCGGCTACCGTGGTGGAGGGGAGAAAAACGCACCACGACCAGCAGCCCCCGAAGCTGCAAGCTGAGCCCTGCGAGGGTCCTTCTCCACCCCGAGCCAGGGACGCAGGGACCTCCGATGCGCTCCGTTCCTCGAGAGGGGCCTTGGGTCAGCTCTGGAGAGCAGCAGAGGGGATTGAAATGTGGTCAGCGGAACTGCAAAACTAACCTGATCTCTTCAGCAGGATGCGAAATATCGCTCCCGTGATGTTATTGACAGCAGTGCCTGGAGTGATTAAACAGGTAAATAGCACGGGTGCTCTCTGCACAGCCCATCTGTGTCAATGAGAGAGTCTTCCCCTCATCCTACTCTAAAAGGAAGATATTAGTAGCTGTGTTTTAGAAATGGGGAGGTTTAATAAAAGACCTGACACATGACTTTCAGAGATAATGTCACAAAATCAGGAAAAGAGCATAAACATAACATTTAAAACTTGGACATTTGACAGTATGTACAGCATGCCTCCTGAAACCAGGGTGAAGAAACCCCGCTAAAGGAGATGTTATGAAACTCCAGAATGTTTAAGCTCTTGCGTGGGGTACACTGTCCCCCAGCTCAGACTGAGGTGAGAGCAGTGGTTTCTGTGAATCGATTCATTCATTCTCCAGAAATCTCCATTCACTTTACTCTTCACCTTTTTCTGCAAAAGTCTGGCAGTATCAAAAGGTGTAGTTTTTCTAAAACGGATTAAGGATAAAGTGCCAAGAAAGCCCCCTTGTTCTCTTTAAATAACCTACGTCCACAGAACACAGTGAATACCCAGTGAATACACAATTTAAGGAAAATGAATCTGCATCTGTCCCCAGAAGCACAGCAAAGGTAGCGGATGTCGATCGGCTTCCTGTATTTGCATTTCCTTCACACAATGAGTGGATCTAGTTACATTTGTTTCACCTTTCAGCTATTTCTCCAAATTTCCTTTCTGAACGGAGGAATTTATCCCTTTTTTTTCTCCTGGAGTCAATGCTGGGGAGGGAAGCAAAGAAGTTATCAAAGGGGGGAGGGTGGGGAGAACAGCCTAGCCAGAGCTAAGGCTGTAATTACTTTAGAAACATAAAGGTCTATTCTCTCATTGCTGAAAAAGGGGAATTACACACATAACTTCCATTAGCATTAATGGGACTCACCTACATAAATTCCTGGTACATCAATGGGAGAATAGATCCTGTATAACTATAGGTACTGTTTACTCAAAGGAAGTGTGTACCAAAGCACACTGCCTAAATCAGGATTGAGTGGGTGAAAGCTCTACCTTACTCATTTCATTGTCATTTGCTCTTGAAGGGCAATTATCAAGAAATTATTAGGTAGTGGCATCTTAATATCATGCTCTCCTGCCTTTTTACTTCTTGTCTGACAAAGGCAAAAGCTGGCAGAATGTAAAATATTTTCGTAATGGATTTTTTCCTGGTTGTTTTTCTGCTACTCCCCCAGGTTAGTTTTCTACAAACAGAGACGTACTTAATTTGTGTTTATTCCCCTCTGCTCTGTCTCTGTGCATGGTTGTGAAGGCTGGGCCGATTTATAGCCAGTAATGTATTCAAGGACTTTTTTGTGGATATATGAGAGAAACAATTTGCTTTTTTTTCCCCCCAACCCCCAAATCGGTCTGCTGTTGAGAACAGTTAGATGAATGCCTTGCATGAAGGTCGTTGCAGAGACTGCGAGTAGCAAGGGATTTAGTGTTCACTATTACTGTTACACACGGTGCAACCACATCTCATTCGGTCAGTGCAATCATAAGGAAGAAAGCTACTCGCGATGCTCTGGATTACTCCAGATTTTGGAGTGGTAGGACAAGAATAAAGAATATTTAAAGCAATTCTGGAACTATGAATCGCTGTCTGAAACTTTATGGCTATAAAAACTAAGCTGCAGTACTTTTACAGGCTTACCTTGGCAGGCTGTCTCAATGCACTGCCAGCACCAGCGTGCTGACAGGGGGGTCAGACACAGAGTCCAGGCAGCTGTCTTGCCACCGAACAGAATGTCCCGTTTCCTATGTTCCTAAAATATAGGTCCCAAAGTACTGAATAGTTAGTCCTTATTTAAATCCCACATAAACTCTCTCGTTTTCTTTCTTTCAGGGACTGTAAATTTTGTCCACAGAAGAGCGTTCACCGCTGGAGGAGGCAGGCATCACTCCCACCCAGGCATGCAGTCAAGGGGAAATACCGTTCTGGGCATGCAGAGCGGGACCCCAGACGTGTCCTACCAGCGAGCTGCCTGGGCTGCTCCACACTGCTCTGTCCTTGCTTGCTCTTCCCTAGTTTGTAGGGGACTCGCTGGCCGCTCAGATGGCTGTATGGTTTTGGGAGTCAAGTACCTGCTGTTCCAAGGACACTTTCTCTCTGTAAGTGACTCTCTAGCCAGCTTGTGGTGCTATGCATCCCGTCCATTGCCAACACAAAATCTAAAATTAATGAAAAGTGTTTGGCGGGAGCTTAGCTGAGAAAAATGTAGATGATGCCTCATCAGAGCCTGTAACTCTATGCATCCTTTGCTGCAGGAGCTATCAGTTTCTATTGCTACATGCAAGAATAAAAGGAGGAGGAATAGAAAATAACATCAAGACCCATTCAGGTCTGATACACATGCCAGGGACTAGACTAGAAGGGACGACTGAATTTGTGAAGCAACACAGCTAATGTGAGTGGCATGAGTCAGCTCGATGTATCATATTCGGAGGAAGAAATCGTTTGTGATGGTCTTGCAGCTCTTCCAGGTATCTGCAGAGATCATAACAAATCTATTTAAAATGTGAAATCTCTGGTTCTGTAAGTCAAAGTCAATTATGTCCCTGGCTTTGATGAGGGCAGGGTTTCACTCTGTGTAGAGACAGAGGGTTCAGGGATGGAAGTTCTCATTGTTGGCTTGTTTTATTCTTTGGAGCTGCTCCTGCAATGATTCCCCTTTTAATCAGACACATCGCTCTGGCTGTGAGGGAAGGCCAGGCTCTGCAGTTCTTATTTCTATGAAAGTGTGACTGAGTCAATATGGGTTTCGCATGACCCTGCATGTTGGTAAGCCAGCCTCCAGAGAGATGATCCGTTTTGTAAGCAGCACAGGTGGGGAGAGTGGGACCAGCCAGCTGAGAGAGGGGTAGTACGAACCGGTGAAAACAGGGGAGAGATTTTAAAACCAAAAAGCTATTTTAGTTAGAAACAAGTGTCCTGTAAAGCTCTTACAAATTACCTGCTCAGCACAGTATGCAGCCAAGTGAAGCATAATGTATTGACATTTCTTGGAAAGATGAACTTCCCTTTTGTACTTAGCTGCCAATTTTTATGCTGAGCTTCTGCCTCTCCTGGTAGCTCCTCATACGAGCACTCGTAGGCAGATTTTATCTACTTATGTAGTGATCAGGCAGGAAGGATACACTAGGTACGCTGTTTTCTTCTTTTCATATCTGAAGTATAGAAGACTTCTGTGTTGGTCAAACCTCATAATAAGCCCTGCATACAAAGCAAACTAAAGTTAATGGAAAGCAGAGCTTTAGCTAGTCCAGCATCATACAAATGTATTTCCTCACAAAAAGCAGCTAACCAGCCTCCTCTTGTCCTGAAAAAAAATCTTGGCGTTCACAATTTGGTCCAAAAATTATGTAATTGTTTCAGTGTGTCAGGTCTAGGAAAGCTCCCCGGAACTGGTAATTCAGGTTGGTTTTGTTGGTGAGTATGCACGCAACATCTGGGCACAGCTGTTGTAGATGCTTATAGAACAAGTAATCCTTGTTCTCAAAGACATTATATATATAGAATCATAGAATCATTTAGGTTGGAAAAGACCTTTGAGGTCATCGAGTCCAACAGTTAACTTAGCAATGCCAAGTCCACCACTATACCATGTCCCTAAGTACCACATCTACATGTCTTTCAAATACCTCCAGGGATGGTGACTCCACCACTTCCCTGGGCAGCCTGTTCCAATACTTGACAACACTTTCAGTGAGGAAATATTTCCTAATATCCAATCTAACCCTCCCGTGGCGCAACTTGAGGCTGTTTCCTCTTGTCCCATCACTAGTTACTTGGGAGAAGAGACCAACACCCACCTCACTACAACCTCCTTTCAGGTAGTTGAAGAGAGCAATAAGGGTCACCCCTCAACCTCCTTTCCTCCAGACTAAACATCCCTCAGCCGCTCCTCATAAGACACATTCTCCAGACCCTTCACCAGCTTTGTTTCCCTTCCCTGGACATGCTCCAGCACCTCAATGTAGTGAGGGGCCCAAAACTGAACACGGTACTCGAGGTGTGGCCTCACCAATGCCAAGTACAGGGGCACGATCACCTCCCTGCTCCTGCTGGCCACGCTATTGCTGATACAAGCCAGGATGCCGTTGGCCTTCTTGGCCACCTGGGCACACTGCTGGCTCGTGTTCAGCCAGCGGTCGACCAGCACCGCAAGATCCTTTTCCGCCCGCCAGCTTTCCAGCCACTCCTCCCCAAGCCTGTAGAGTTGCATGGGGTTGTTGTGACCGAAGTGCAGCACCCGGCATTTGGCCATGTTGAAACCCATACAGTTGGCCTCAGCCCATTGATCCCGTCTGTCCATATCCCTCTGCAGAGCCTTCCTACCCTCGAGCAGATCAACACTCCCACCCAACTTGGTGTCATCTGCAAACTCACTGAGGGTGCACCTGATCCCCTTGTCCAGTAAGGGAGTTGTCAGCAGTGGTATTCAAACCCATGCCTCCAGGGGAGACTGCAACCTGAATGCTTGGCCTTCCTGACCCGCCACCATCCGTCAAATCCTATTAATAGAAACAAACCATGAACGTAACTACTAATAAATCTCTTCTCTGATAATAGCTCCTGCCACCAGATTTCTCACTATTGCCAGCCTGGGGCTTTTGATTCCTCCTCAGTGTGTGTTTGTGCCCTATGCACACTACTAACACTGCTTAACACTTCTTCCAAGAAAGCAGAACCACCTCAAATTTGGAGGTTTAACTTGTACAGGCAAAGAAAATCTGCCCCACTTTAGCAATACTCCTCAGTCAGCAAAGACTGTGATGCCAGTTGCTGATCTCAGCCATAATTATTGAACCATTTTTTCCTTTAGAAACACACAATTATCGAATTCATTGTAGATATACTGTATGTACTAACTTAATTTTAGCCGTATAATCTCATAATGGACATCAATGAATAGAGGATTAGTCAAAACCTATTAATAAAGAGATATAACAGGCCCTCCAATATTTTCTTTCATAAGGCACAGTAAGCTTCAAGTTCTGCTTCTAGAGCCAAGCCTAAGTACGCAGCCTGAGCAGTGGGCATCGCAGTAGGGGCAAGAGGGAGAAATCACTCTACATTGTGGATTAGAAACCACTCTACCTTGCAGGTCTGACTGTAGTTTTCATTTTGCAACAACTGGCTTGTCTTAACATCTCCTTCCTTTGAGGTCACTGAGGTCCGCTTAAGGGGTGGTGTCTGAATCATGTCCCAAGACCACAGGAGTGTCTGTTTGCTTTTTCAAGGAAATCTGGGCTCTGCGTGGTTGCGAGGACTGTGATGGTGCGGGGCTGAGCTGGGGCTAATACAGCACAGCACCAGCAAGGGAACAGCAGGGCAACATCCATCCTGCACGTAAGCTGTGTATTTGCATTGCTGGTTGCAGCAGAGCAAGGATACCCAAGTCTGCAACATATCCAAACGTGATCCGTTCTAATGTGGAGAGGGCAAAGAAAAGGATTCTTCTTTTATGCATGTGTGAATACACATTTGTGTGTATAAACCTTAGGAGGAATAAAACCTTCAAGTAGTTCACATGGTAATTTGTTCCTGGTGACCTGATTCGATGCATTTGAAGTTGATAAAAACCTTCTGCTGCCAACAGTGGAGCCTGGATTTGAGTTTGGGTGAGCTGTATTTAAAAATTTATTTCAACACACATTGGAAAGTTGTTTGGAAAATGTGGACTAAGAGCAGAGAGCTAGCTAGAAGGGGAGGTTAGCTGAACATCATCTCTGTGCCACTGGGAGCAATTTAGCTGCCTGGCTTTTAAAAGTCAGCTAAGAAGAGAACGACACATCCTGAGAATTATCCAGCAGCTTTTTCTAAACATATTGCTACCAAAAGAAGACCTAACCCAAACTATTTCATACAGTTTCCATTCATCTTCCTTCCCAACACTGAGCAAATGACTTCTGATGTCCTCAGGGTCCCTGGCACCCCGTACTCCTATTAAGTCATTCCAAACACAGACCAGGGAGTTCTTTGACAAGGTCACAAAATACTGCTGAGGAAACTGCCTGCCTATCCAGCCAGCACTGAAAGCACCCAGCAGGTTCCTCCCAGCCTTGAAGAGATGGTCCAGCACCTGCAGACAGCAGACCCTAACCCGTATCCTGCAGTGCAGTGACCAGGGCAGGTCCAGCCACCCCTTCCCCTTGCATCCGTAGAAGAGCACAGACAAGAGGTTGATACAGGGACAATGAGAAGGAAGGTGGCTCCTGCAACAGCCTCTGCCGTTTGTTTCATGGGACGTTCAGTGGATCACCAGTGATTTCCTTAGCTGCCTAGAGAGCAGACTATCCCAAGGCTCATCCTGCAGGGTTTGTAATTCCCTTCTCAGAACCCAGAGGATTAATGGACAATGTCACAATAAAGAAAAAGAAAATACCAATCCGTCTCCCCAAAAACAACCCAAAACCATGAGATGGGTGGGACATAGAACTACAATGGTAGTTCTATGCCATATATTGTCTGTGGCTTTCTTAGCTGCAAAATTTCAAGGCCGTCTTCCAGGACATCCAATTTCTAACACCCATTTCAATTTCAAAGTTATTGCAGAGAATCAGTATCCTGAAAAAGGCACAAGCACACTACGATTATACAATGATGATGATGATGATGATGATTACTATTGCTTTCATGTTACAATAGGTCATAGAAAAAAGCAAGACTGGAGGTAAGAACCTTAAAAACACCCTACATCAGGTCAGAGCAATCGGAGCATGGGGTCCGGTGGTAGCTTGTGCATTGCGGTTGAGGCAGCTCTGTGTAGCACGGAGAAGTGTGGGCTGGACCACAGCAGTACTTAAGAACTGCTGGCAGAGCTGAGGGACGATAGCTGTCACTTTATTCTGCGCACTTAACTCCTATTAGTATTAATAGAGCTGCACACAAACAGTGAGAGCAGATCATGGCCTGCAGCTATTTATATATTTCTGCCTCATGTCTTGTATTTTATGGCATTGTTCAGTGGTGTCACCCATAAGCCTGCAGTCATTGTGTTTCTATTTTCACGTATAGAGGAGTGCGCATGTGAAATTTATAACAGCAAAAAGGAGGCATACATTTTGAACTGAAGTGTATTCTGGAATAAAGGAAGCAAATTTCCTTAAGTAAACGCTCCTGCTGCACAACCCCCCACTCCAAGTCTTCGTGTGGCCCCAAGAGCTGCTTTTTGTGGGCTGCTGGTGCCCTCACCATCTTGTGCAGAACTTGTTTATTTGTATTGCAGTGGCACTTAGAGCTTCCCGAGGAGTGAGGTCCATTGTGTTATGTGCTGGGCACACAGCTGAATTAGAACGAGCACGGCTTTCTATGTGAGTGCTCTAGAGAGAGAATAGATCATTAAGGTCACTTGTTTTCCTTACAGAGGCCAAGGCAGGATTGATTCCTGCATTATATTCTATGTGTGTACTTATTTTTCCTTCCCAGTTTCAAATAGCCAAGGTGCCAAGATATTACTCACTTCCCTTAGGAGAGTCTTTGGTTACCCAGATGTCTCATTCAGACAAAGTTATGCCTGAATTTTTTTAAGCCCACATTTTTCAGATTTCATTCTATTATTTCCAGCCAGGGAATATTCATGCAGAGAAGGAAGCTTGTCACAGAGGGAAAGGGGAAGGAAACCTTGGCCCCTGCCACAGCAAAGAAAGGATTGGAGAAGGCAGCCTGAGTCAACCACAGGAAGGGTCCCACCAGCTCTTTCTACCTCCACCCACTTCTAGACACTCCTGGCCATGTTTGAGACAGCACCATTGAATCCATTCAGCACTACAACATTGTCTCTATTCAGAGAAATGCACTTCAACAGGGCAACCACCCTTAAAAACAGCCCCATTGTAGCTCCTAAAAGCCTCATTGAAATCTGCGCATATAACTAGCTGCTGTTTTGTGAGTTAGCTATACTTGTGCATTACTTACTTGACAGTGAATGCTCCTTGGAGGGTTATTTTAGTTGAAATACAGGTTCTTGACGAAATGTTCCTCCTTTCTTCACCAATATCATCGTGGAGATTCATCCCTTTAGAAAGGTAATCAATATTGCTTTGTGAGCTGGGATCTGATAGGAATTTCTGCTGTTGAGGGCATCGGATCAGTGGTTTAATGAATCACCCAGTTCTGTGTCTCTCCATTTGCATGTTTACTGGGAAACAGTTTTACCTGCCTTGCCCACCAGAGAGAGACACAATCTCTCCCACAAGACCACACACGCACACTAGCCTCAGAACGCTCCTCTTGCGTGCTGTCAATAAAACAGCAAAGGCGGTTGGACTAGGAAGAGTTGCTTCTCAGGGACAAGGAGCAGTTATACTACACAATGCATTTTTTTCTGTCAAGGTGTCTTGCAGCAGCAGATTTTTTTGAAGTCTTAACAACACAAGCACAGGCTGAGAGTGCTGGCAGAGCCAGCAGCCAGACCCAGTGACACCTATTCCTCCAGATGACGGTGCAAAGCAGGGCAGGATGAAAAGACATGACAGGTCTGTGAAGCATAGTTCATGTCTATGTTTGCCAAAAAAATTTTATATCTAGTCTAAATCTACCTTCTTTTAATTTAAAACCATCACTCCTTGTCCTATCACTACAAGCCCTGCTAGAAAGTCTGTCCCCATGTTTCTTATAAGGCCCCTTTAAGACCAGGTACATGTGCATCACCGCTTCATATGGCTCCTGGCTGCAAGAGATTGTTCTGCAGAGTTGTTTGTGTGTAGCACTGAGGTGCACGCTAAGACTGGCTTCCCAGGTGTGTTAGGAAAGGCACATTCAGCCCTCAGTGAGGGAAAAAATTTCCATCTCCACTTTCAAATGAGGGGTTAAACAAACCTGTGGCAAATTTGACTGCTTCACAGAATGTGGTAATAGAGTTGATGCCATGTGGATGGCAGAAAGTGTACACGACATTGGCCAGTTGTTTGATACTGCCACTCCAAAGGCCCCAAGAATTAGACCAATTTCACACTAGAAGAGGTGCCTGTTTCTCACATTTTCTCTCACAGTTGGAGTCCTGGTCACTTGTTGATCTGCTGTCCTCATAAAATCTTTCCAGTTCATTTAAAAGTTGGCTCTCTTGTGCATTTCTTAAATTCTTTTTGAAGCTCAAGGTTTGAAATTCTCCCTTACTTCTGAGACTGAAAGGGCAAAACTGGAAACTGAGCACCTTGACCCCAAAGGCCTTATGCTGCCAAATACAGTCAGCAAGAATTTGTGGTAAATGGGGCTGTGGGATCACGCTCCAGTATAAAGTACTAGCTAAGTGATAATTCCTACTCTAAGGCTACAAATTCGTATGCTTTCCCTTCAGCTTTCTCCAATGCATCTCTACGATACAAGCTAGAAGTTCTCCACTGAGACATTTCCAAACTTCTCTTCATAAAATTTTACTCTCCACATAAAAAATGCCTGGCCATAGAAGGCAGGTAAGTTAATCCCTTCCAGTTAAGGATATCTCTTCTTTCTACATAATTTTAGAAAATACTACTGTTTGCTCTTTGTTTGTTTACAGGATAACTCATGAAAAAATGGTGCTGCCTGTATATTTATTACACAGCAGCATAGAGCAAGTTGTATTATATTAACTAGTGATCGTCTAGTGAACATTCTGGTTTAGACAGTGCCCAAGGTTCCAGCTGACCTTTAATTTGTCAGTTATAGAATATTTTGCTCTAGAAGCAAAGTTTCTTCTACATCTTTAAAAATTATTATTCATATGTGAACTAAATCACAGCACCTCAACTGAATCCTGTTGAGTTCTGGGCCTGAAATAATCCTGAATGCAGAGGAAAATTGGTCCATGCTTAATACACAGTTCTAGCTTTGGAAAGAGCTGAATTCAAGTCCTACGCTGTTTTGTGATGCAGAACTCACCAGTTCTAGAAAGTTCCTTTAGGAGTTCACCAGCAGATTAACTCTTACATTAATCAAGACTAAAAATGTTGCTTACTAGCATTGTTGTAAGATGTATTAAAAGGCAAGTAACTCATTTGATTGGTATCCCAGACCAGGCCGCCAGGAGTATATAGACTTGATATTAACCCATAAACAGTTGGGTAATCCCCATGCTGTGCTGCCTGCCACCACCTGCCAAGTCATACCCGGCAAGTACAGAAGGCCCTCGCCCTGTTAATGCGAAGCTGATAGACAGGAAGCAGATCATATGAAAAAACTTCATTTTACATCAGCTGAATTGTATTTTCTCTTTCTTCTAACACTTGTGACCTCTTGCATCTAATGCTGCAGATCTTCTCACACCGAGAACTTACAAGGGGACATCTAATAGTTCTTTATGAAAATGTCTAAAAAATCCTAGCTGAAAGTTTTGTTTACTTTCTGCCTTTAAATCTTAAGCAATAAAGTTCAGAGTAACCAAGGTAAGAAAGACTCCGCTTTCCACCAAAGTCTCCTGCACAAGAGCCATCTCAGGATCCTGATCTGAAAGAGACAGTATTTCCCATCTCTAACTTTAGGAAGCCACATGATGAGGCAGAAATACTTCCTCAGGGACCCCTCTGTGCTGACGTAGCTTTCAAGACAGAGGTGACTTTATGCATTTCTTCATTTTGTGCTATCAAAAAGTCTGCCCTGACTTGCTCTGCTGTTGGGATTCTCGCTACTTTGGCCAGCACAAATGGACATTGCAAAATTATCTTTATCACTGCAGATTTTTTTTGTGTTACTTGCATATCCACACCAATCAGCTATGGAGTAGGGGCTGTTTCAAGGATTCTTCATAACAGAAGCATGCGTATGCATAAACACAGCCAGATATTAAACATCTTGGAAACTCTCAAACAAGTGAACTCTGTAAATCTTTTTTTCATTAATATAATCCCGTAGGAGTCAGTAAGGGTGTTTTATAATGGTGGTGTGCCCACATGCATCTAGAAGGGGGTTTATATGCTCTCTAGGCTGTGTAACCAAATGAACAGGTAGAAAATTATCATTTATCTTGCTTTTAACATAAACTAGCATTACGGTTCATTAAAGGGCTTGAACTTCTGGCTGTAGAGTTTTCAGCATTTACTATATGCTCAAGGATTGAAAAGCTGTGTATTATTGTTATTCGTATTAAAGCAGTGCTTACTGACTGGTCTAATTATGCAAATGCATAGCAGGAGAGAGTTTCTACCTGCAAATCCTATAGTATAAACTAAATGAGAGTGGGAGCAGAATGCAAAAGGAAAGCAAATGGGCAAAGTGGTAGAACTGGAGCTCTTTGATTGCCAGCCAAGGTCTGCACATTCTGGCCCCACCAAATCTGTTATAATGTGATACTTTCTAGCAGAATTTTCCTCGTAGATCTGGAAAGAGCAACAAATGCTTCTAATTAAGGGTCTTGATTGCCTATAGGTCTTCGAAGTCTCTTGCAAGGGATGTCAAGGAGATGAGCTTGCTCCTGTTGACTGGGGTAGGACAAAACTGTGTTTTGTGTACATTTGGGTTACCTGGAGGTTAGGAAGCCCGGTAGCATGGTTCCAGTCATAGGGCTGAATTAAGCTGACCAACCTGCCTGACGAAGACGCGCGGTGTGCCAACAGCAGGCTGTCGCAGCAACAGAGTCTTTCAGCTGAAATAATTTTCCCTTTGCTAAATTCTCTTCGCTGATTAAAGAGATTCGTGGTGCGATGCCTCACCCCCAACCTCCGACTCCAGCTTTAGTAAGAGCTGCTTCACCGCTACAGGCGTGTTATGGGATGTCTTCAAATCGCTTCCATCAAACTCCTTTTCACGCTGACCTCGACTCCAGCCCACGCCCAGTCGACCCCCGAGTGCCGTAGCCCGCTGTGTGTTTCCCACGGTAGCCCGGGGTTGAAGCCTCGGGGGATGTTTGCAGCTCGGTACCCCCTGTGGGGTCTCGAACCCGTGGTCGACCCCGCCCCGCGCGGCCGTGGGGCCGCCGCTGTCCGCGGTGCTGAGCGGCTCCGGGGTTCCGGGCTGTGCCGCCGGCGGGGCGAGCCCCCGCACCTTCCGCGGCTCCGCAGACCGACCCCCCCAGTGTGGGCTGGCTCCTGCGGGAGCCGCGTCTCCCTGCGAGGAAACGGGGGGGCTTGCGCCGGTGGGGCTCCCGTTGCGCCGGTACCGGTGGCCAGCAGAGCCGGCAGGCCACGGATACGTTGTCGGCTCTCAGCCGTGGCTAAAGGAAAGGCTGTGCCTGGTTTTTGTAGCATCACCGGTGCTCAGGGCACTCTTGCAGAAAAAGAGGATAGCCTTTGTCTGAAATTGTTATGCCCTGAGGCCTCATCGGCTCAGCTGGTGCTCTGGAGGGTTGCGCTGTATCTTTCCACTTAGCGTCACGTGTCTGACTGTCCAGAAATAACACGCAGAAATTTAGCTAGAACGTTAGAAAATTTGTCATAGCTATAGATAACAAGACAAATTTCAAACCTTAGATTTTGTACTAATTATATCCAAATGGATGTGAGGGTCATGAAGAAGTTTTGAGACAGCAACACCATCCCATCCTAGAAACAGCACTCACTGTCCCCCAGAGCCCACAAAAGGTAAACACACACTCAAAACTCCGGTTTGCAGGAATAGATTTCTAGAGACATATTCTGAGTAGCAGTATTTGAGCATCTTCCATCAGAATGAAAATATTGTTGTTGACTTGTTTTTTGAAATAGATTTATAGTAAATACCATAGTCATTGAGTTTCATCTTTTCCCTATTGATCCAGCCTCCTCAAATGAATTTCACGTATTTGTTCTCAGTGTTAAACATACTTCTTATAAATTCAAGATGTGCCATAGACAAGTTTCTACTGCCTGATTAGATGGCTGTTTCTTCTTTTATTTATACATCTTAGACATTGCTTCTGTGAAGGTCCGTGCATACAGTACAAGGCATTTCCCTTGAGGAGCTTTGCCACTAAGTCTGACTACCACAGTTCTGGATGGAAACTTCAGGAGCTTAAATTGGAGATGAAATACAGACTAATATATAAACTGGAAATATGCTTATATAACTGGTACTTTCCCTTTACAGCAGATAAATTCCATGCTTAAAAGTTTAAATCAATTCCTCTGGATTTCCCCCCACTTGGCCCCTCTAATGAAAAAGACAAGTTATTCTGAACACGAAGGGCCTGCAACTAGGACTGAAGGCAGTAAGCATCAGTATCACCTATGAAGATCATCTTCTCACAAAGCACCATCTAAACTCTATGTGACAAGGGATCTGATTTCACCAAGTAAAGGCAATAGGAGAATTGGCAAGCGGACAGAAGCAAACACACAAAGTTTCTTAGGATCATAGGCTTAGTAAAAGGCACCTAATTCATGCATCTCACGCTATTTTCCCTAAGACCATCTTAGAAGTATGCCAGTGGAGGAAAGTGTTAAATATTTAAGTGGGAGTAAATATCAGATCTTTTGGTAAATAACAATAATGACAGTAAGAATATCTCAGAAGCCACAATGCACTAAAAAATAATAAGCATAATCCCTTTCATTAAAAATGTTTCACTCCGTGGGGCCAGTAATCCAAGACTGTTTCCATAAGGCTCTGTTGTTTTAACAGCTGTGGTCGCGGTATAAAGTTTCACATTTGGAGCTTGAGCACAATTAAAGTCCCCCTCAACACCTGATGAAATGGGTTCTTATTTACTAATTCACCCAGTAATTAGCTGGTCTTGAGGATGTTCACGATGCTGTGTCCAGAGGAGTATAGAGATTATCCTGGAGTGCGCACTCAGGATGCCTTGGATTGTCTATTTATCCCTCCTTCACTCTTTATGGCAACGAACACTTTATACTCCTACCTACTTCTGATTTCCATTCAGGATTTACTTTATGAAAACTTATGTTTAGAAGCCTCAAGGAGATTAGGACCATCTAGTGGTAGGCACAGCTTAGAGGTTTAAATTAAAGAGACCAGGCAGCAAAAGAGGGAACGGAGGAAAGGTCGGGGCTGGTGAGAGGGAATGACTGCTAGCGGCGAGTTGGAGTTGACTATGGCAGGTGTGAAATCTTTGGTCACAGTTTTGCTTCACCTTTGTTGAAGCGAGAGGATATACCGATACCTCCTCCTACGCAGCTTTAGTTGAGTATCAGTATTCCCAATTCAGAGGAAAAGCAGCGAGAAACTCACTGGCCAATGACTGACAATGCTCTTAGGATCAGACAGAAATTGTGACAGAAACAAGGACTGATCTCCTGTTCGCAGTTTCAGGCTAGGGGCTACGTTACAGGGACATCATTCCACACTTCTGTACATGCACCATTTCGTCCTTCATTTTCTTCTCTCTCTGACCACATTTCTGTAGAAAGGGTGAGGACTTGTTTCATCTGACCTTTCTTATGGTTATCTTCAACTTTTTCCCAGATGTGGTCTCAGTAACTTTCCTCATCTCTCTGTGTTCTGGCTGGCTTCCTTCCCAATGTCCAGTCTGAATCCCTGAAGTCACAGCTCCTGACTTGCCTACTTGATGCTTGCCAGCATAAGTTTCTAACACTCCTCTCCCCATCATCTTTTCTGTGCACTAAAATAAGACAAACAAAATTGTGAAAGGGAGTTTAAAAGGACAAGAACTCCATGAGGTTTCCTTTGCAAAATTTTCTCCAGATTGATCACTGTGCAGCAGGGTTAATAGGAAGAGAATCACAGAATATGCCAGGGATACTCACCTTAGAAACTCTTCAAATTCACGTTAGCATTCATTTTCTTTTCTTTCGGGGACAGAAGTGAAAAATCAGTTTCCCTTTGGTTTTCTGTCCATGCCACAGTTTGTTTTTCATGCACCTTCGGTGATGTTCTGCTGCGTTGTAAGCAGAGGTTTCTACTGGATAGATGTACCCTGTTCCATGACAAACTTTGTGTACCAGCCTTGTGTGGATTGGGCTGTTTGGTTTGTCCTCTGCCACCTCTGGTTCCCTGGCTGGCTGCTTCAGCTGAAAGACAGAAAACACATTTCATTCACCCAGGCTGTGACAGCTCAGCAGATGAGGCCTGTGAGCCGGTCTGCTTGCGTTGGCCAGAACACCATGTGCCAGGTAAAGTTTTGTATTCTGGGCGAATCCTTACAGGTGTGATGTTTTCGTTGTTGCTCACAGCAGGGGGATGGAGCTGAAGAAAGGGCTGCAGATAGCTGAAGAGAAAAAGGCTCTGGGAATTTATTACTTTGTTTTTTCACAGGAAGAATAAGAAAGAAAAGGCAGAACCTCTTGGCAAACAGTCACATTAAGTGCAGTTCGCAAGAGCTGTGTATGAAAAGAAGTTGAAAGGGTTTTGATTGTTCGTGTAGAAAGGAGATGAAGAAGATGTAACATGGTAAAAAAGAATTAAAAAGGACAGGGTTGCAGCAAGTAGCTTGGGAACGTCTGTTCTGCTGCTTCTAGTGACGGAACTTGGGATTATTCATGTTAATAAACAGTAGAAAATGAATATACAAAATGTAATAATTTTTCTTCTATATATGATTGACTGTGGAACTCGCTCCACTAGAAATATTTAAGACTTAAGATTCAAATTAGAATTAGTCACTTGCATAGGTATGAAGCACAGCATTAACAGTAGCAACTACATATAGAAATAAAATAAACACTGTACTTAAGTTTCTCAGCAATTATGAGAAGCAGCAAGGTGGGGAGTAAACTGCTTATTAGAGAGTCCTCACATCTGAGTCAGAGACGTTTCGTGCCGGCTTCTGCCTGCCAGCACTCTGGACCATGGCTATGGTCCGGGGTCACTGTTTAGATTACTGCTGCTGCACGGACAGCATCGCATCGATGTATTTCACTTTAGCTTCCCTGGTAATTTTGTTAAACACTTGCCAGTGACTGTGACTTGATTCTGTTCAAGAGTTATTCTTCTGAAGTGTTTTTCTTTTCTCTGAAGAAATAAAATACTCCGAAGTTAATCAGGGACCTCGTGTGCTTTTTTACATGTCGCAGGGTCATGTATCTTGGGCTGATGACAGGGTTGCAAATGGAGACAAAGTGGTCAGAGGCTGCGCTAATCCCTGGCATGAGGGATATGGAGGAGCAGCAAATAAAGCAGGGCCCTGTGTTAAGTGGGTGGGCAAATGCTTTTGAAAAAATCCCCTAAATAGACTAATTCGTCTTTTCCCTATGTGGACCTGGCTAACGTTGTTTTGTGTTCACCTGGGGCGCTCTGGATCTGACCCTGGGAGTTCTGCCTTCCTGAGAGCCACAGGACCAGGCACTCTGTCCATGCACCTGTGAAAATATTCCTTGCGTTTAGCTGAACACACTGAAACAACCCACGCTGCCCTCAGCCTTTGTTGTTGCCTGCTCCTCCGGAGTCCTACGGGTAGCTGCTGCTAAAGGAAAGTTTGAGGAAGTCTGCATGCCATGGAAATACTTCCATGGTTTCCTTTAAAAAATCATTACAGAGTAAGATTCAGATGTTGTTTATTTGTTTTCCTATGAAATATTCCCACCCCTCACACTCATGCGTCCTCCCCGGGCATAAGCCCAATATTCCTCCATTTGAGCTCAGATGCCACGGTGATGGGCGCAAATAACGACACCACAAGAGATGCAACAAAACCTTTCAGCAGCAAGTAGCTTCGGGAAGGTGGTTTGTGTTCATTGCTCCAGTAGAATGGAATTTAGCATTTCAATGAAAACGAGCAAGCAGCGTCTCTGGGCAGCGCATGGATTCGGAACAGCTTTGGTGTAGTTGGCAAAAAAAAAGGAAAGAAACAGGGCTATTATTTATAATCAGATTTCTAATTCAGGCTCACTGTATACGTGGATGTGCGTATGTGTGATTTTTAACTTGTCCTAAGCAGCGACACAGTTACAGGTGATATTCCCTCCCTCTTTTTACAGAAATCAGATGAACATGTTTTAGTTGGTTCTCCTGTAAGAAAGGAGGGGGTTTAGGCACTCAGGAACCCCACGCATTTGAGATGCTGGAAGTTTCAGAGGAAACAACAAATTGCCTCCCTCCCCGTTGGGGTCCAAGGTTTTGACCCGAGTCACAAGCAGAGACTGAAACAGGACGGTGCTAACCCTGCACGGGAGGGGAGAGCCTGCAGCTTTTGCTCTGACCTCAGCGCGGAAGCAGCCTCCGGTACAGCCGTGGGACAGGTGGAATTTGAAGGAGACAGGAAAAAAAATTAGTAATGTCTTGAAGTATTTATTTTACTTGAATACTTAGACAAGAGCTCTTCACATCTCAGGGCATGTCCTTATTTGGAAATATTCAGAAACAATTAATAATACAAGGAATAGGAATATAAATGTCTAGCTCTTCTACTGAGGAGGGCTGCAAAGCTGTAAAATAAGGATTTCTGCCTTAGTGCGGACAATTTAGCTTGGCGATGGCTTGAATTTCCTTAGGTGAGGAGCAAAGAGCTTACACTGACCACAGCTCCAGCTCTGGGACTGCAGGTCAGGCAAGCGACCAGGGAAAAAGGGCCTCACGGTGCCTGTGTGAGGGGGCAGGAACCCCCCTGCTGTCTCCGTTTAAAAAAAAAATAAAGAATATCAGAGAAATCCTCTTTTTAGATGAAGACACCTGAGACTCCTCCACACTGGCGTTCCCCACGGGTCACGGTGCAGCGGCAGATTTGGGCGATGAAGTGGCCCCATCTCAACGGCAGGAATGTCCCCGCAGGAGAGAGCGAATTCACCACGCAGGACAGCCCCACGTGGGTTGGGGGAGCCCGGGGAAGGTTTGAGGGGTGGCAATTGCCTCCTTGGCCAAGACAACCCGGGCCAGGGCTCCTCTCTTTGTCCGGGGCCGCCGGTGATGCTGTGCAGTCCATGCAGCCAAGGCAGAAAACTATCCTCTCCCCCAGAGTATCCCTGGAAGATCTGTTTTGCCATGCTCAGCTCTTTTCTTTTAAACACCGCTTCCCTTCCCCTCCCCTTGAAGTTTTTCAGTCTTGACCAGCGGTTTCAATGTCACCTCTTCAAATGTCACCTGCCATCCCCTCCTTCACTCGGGGTTGTCCTTCCCCAGATCATTTCTACACACTTCAAAAAAACCCAAAAACCAAAACCCAAATCACCATCGCCGCCACATCCGTCCCTCTGAATCCTGAGCCGTGCGTCTGCCCCAGGCTGGGACGGGCTCACGGCAAAGCCCAGCGAAGGCGGTGCCGGGGTCCGCTGGCCGGCGAGCAGCCGGTGCCACGGAGCGGCGGGCGGCTTGGCCTGGGGAGCCGCAGTTCGACGCCTCGCTGGGGCCCTGGAGGAGCCAGGGCCTTGGGGGGGGGGGCCTGAAAAACACAGGGTCTGCCCTGCACTAGCTTCCCACCAAGGGACTCTCGGGGCTGGGCTGTCGAACAGGCTGGCAGCGAGAGCTGCTTAGAAAATACTCATAAATACCCATATTTATGCACACGAGCATATATAGATATGTGCATGTATGTTTATATGTGCTCATATCGATAGATGCAGATACGCAGAGGTGTGTGCGCACCCCGGAGTGCCTGCCAGGCCGCGGGCAGGAGGAGAGTGGAGGGGAGCAGCCGGCTCGCCTCCCCACAGAGGGCCACGCTGCCATGGCCACGGGTGGGGGATCGGCTACGGGTGGGGGGGATCGGGCCCGCGGGGCCAGGGAGCGCTGCGAGCGCTGGGGCGGCGGCAAGGAGGGGACCCGGGGTGCCCCAAACTGCCCCGGGAAGAAGAGACCCTGCCGCAGGAAAGGGACTTCAATTCCCCACCTCCCAACCCCTCCCAATCCTCCGCTTCAAAATTAAAAATAAAATTTTAAAAAATAAAAATTCGGGAGGGTTACATACGAATAGGATTTTTTTTTTTTTGCAGCGCACATGTTAGCTGAAGGCAATTTGGGTGCTATGAATATAAGACGAAAATACACCTAAATCCGTCATCATATAGATATAATATATTTCACTCTCACCACATAAATACAAAACATCCAAATATCCAAAACATTCAGAACAAAAGTTAGTAGCAAGGGCTCAGCGCTCGATTCATTCATTATTTTTTTTGACTAGTTGCCTAGAAACTTCAGACGTAAATAATTTACAATAAAATTACTATTTTCTTTCTGTCCAGCTCCTTCTGTCCAGTTCTGGTCTATAATTAATTCTATACACTACAGCAACCATTCCACTTTTTGTAAATTTTTTTTTTTTGGTTACAGTTTGGTGGCACGTATTTATACAGTTTGTAAACGCCATGTGTTAAAGTTTAAAGAAAGAAAAGAAACTTAAAACCAAAGTAAAGATTTTTCTTTTTTTTTTTTCCAAAGAACTAACTAAGTACAGCATCCCTTTTCTGGCAAATTCAAGTACCGCAATTGAACAGGAAATATTCGATCCCGAATACTGGCAGGTGAAATACATACGCTTGTGGAGAAAACAGCAGTAAGAATTATGAAGGGGGAAAAAAAGCGGTCGTTACATAGATGTATTTTAAAGTACAAAAATAACAACGAAAGATACGCTTTTTATATTTCACGTTCGTTTTAAATGAAGTGTGAGCGATATACGAGAGAGTTATTTTATGAGGAAGGAAGGCTAAATATTGTTTTGATTATTTAGATGCGCACAGGTATTATTTGGAAAAATCAAATAGGGGGCGAAAAAAATCGGAAAAATTACCGTCGCGACAGATCTGGATGCAAATCGAGTCGCGACTTCCATTATTTATCTGCAGATTTGTTTTTGCAGATTTGCTTTTGCGGAGAAGGTCCGCAGGACTGGCCCGTGGGAATGCAAAAAAAAAAAAAAAATTATATATATATAAAAAAGGGAAAAGGGGGCGTTGTGTTCTCTGGAAGGGAGAGACAGTTTTATTCCCAATCTCTGCAGCCACTGGCTTCTGTCTCCCCGCTCCGCGCGGGTGTTTTCAAGGCAGTCCGGCCCGGCCCTTCCCACATTCAAGATTTATGGTGAAAAAGCAAAGTTGCCGGAGGTTTTCCTGGCTGGCATTAAGGGCAAACGGCACGGAGCGTAGTGCAGAGAGGGTGGGTGAAGGGGGG
>Ga0065711_1030065_pt1 | contig 33869 bp, 18 predicted proteins | sample Hoacrofraction12_FD_59098 | JGI IMG/M metagenome (GOLD analysis project Ga0065711, IMG submission 59098) | Hoatzin crop microbial communities from Cojedes, Venezuela - Epithelial fraction 12 v2 (version 2) | ecosystem: Host-associated > Birds > Digestive system > Esophagus > Crop | place...
AGACTCAGCGCCGCTGATGACAACCCTCTGAGTTCTGCCATTCAGCCAGTTCTCAATCCACCTCACCGACCACTCATCCAGCCCATACTTCCTGAGCTTCCCTAGGAGGATATCATGGAAGACTGTGGCGAAAGCCTTGCTGAAGTCTAGGTAGACAACTTCCACGGCTCTCCCTTTGTCTATCCAGCCAGTCATGTCATCGTAGAAAGCTATTAGATTTGTCAGGTATGATTTCCCCTTGGTGAATCCATGCTGACTACTCCTGATAACCTTCTTTTCCTCCACTTGCTGATCCTAACACACTGCTTTGAAATTTAGTCCCTTTCTAAGACTGTGGCAGAGAATGTGAGAATGGCTGTGCTTTACACTTTTCAAACACCTTCCCTCAATTTTCAGAAAGTACTTTACAAACATTAATGTGCCCATATCCACAAGACAGATAAGGAAAAAATTTAATAACCCAAAATAAATGACTATTACAAATTCCATCTAGCTGAAGCTGGTATCAACTAATTGTAATCATTGCCATAACACCAAGCAAGATATTTTCTATTTTTCTGTATCAAGACAGAATACTTCATGACAAGTAGTAATCAAGAACATGCATGCCCATGAGGGCAGAAAGAAATAATGAAGGTGGGGTAGCACCAGGCTATATCTCTTTTCTACATATCACCTTTCCTCCTACTTCAAAAAAGAAACCAAAAACCACCCTTCAAAGCAAACATTACTTTTCTCTCACATACTGAAAAAATGACTGTAAACTCAAGAGTTACTATTCCATTATGCAGTTATTCCAGTACAATAAAATATGACATGTACAATCATGAGTATCAGAACGCATGAATGAAAACTGTGGGAAAAACGTTACACAGTTTGACAAAACAACTGCAAAAAGAGAAAAGGCAAGACCAATTAATTCAAGATTTTAATTTAGAACCAAAAGAATTATAGCTTCAATCTAAATTCTGTTTAAAAAAAAAAAAAGCAATTTCCAGATTTAAATAAAAACCTCAAAAAGTTTAGTTTGAAAACATTTAACTACAAAATAATTTAAAATACAGGTTGTAAAATACTTTTTATGCAAAACACATCTTTTTATGAAAAAGTTGCCTTTTTTAATTATCAGTCATATTAACAAATCAAGTTCACCAGAATGTCCTCCTTCATTCTTTGACTCAATAGGCATATCAGGTGTACATAATCCTAGTTTATTCTTTCCTAAGAAAATTTTGAAGGTTGATAATGATGATGCTAAATTCTTCCTATACCCACAATAAAGCAAAACACGTAGGAGTCAGTAATTCTTTTCCTTGGTGTCTGATGAATTCAGTAACCATTTTAGTTTCCAGAATCCAACATACAGTACTATGACATACTAAACAGAATGGTGGACATGGGGAGGTGTGTCCACTTGCTGAACAAACCCTAAAGCATCTTGGTGCATGTGGTGATGAGGAAAAAAAAGTGGGGAAGATACTCCTTCAAGTTACCAAAGTGTATAATTTCATTATTTACTTCAGTTAATACATAACAGCTGATCTTTAAGTGGCTCATCTCCTTTCTGTTGTTAATGACAATTAGCAAATTTAGCCACTGAATTTTCAATATATAACACTAGACATGAGGATACTTCTCATACTTACTCACAGGTTTTCATGTGAACAGCAAATAATCTACACTAAATTAAATTACTTAAGATTCATGGTATTCAGTGTAGAGCATAACAACTTCATGCTGTAATCTTTCATAAGACATACGGAAGAACAAACGAGATGAAAGAAACCTGCCAATGGTCCTTGGGACACACAGACACACACAGTACCAAGAAGTGACTTTTTCAACCTGGGCTTGCCCTTTGGAATAAAAGATGGTCAGTACAGACTATATGCATGCAGAGAACTTGCATTCGCTTCTACACGTACATCATCTATCTAGCAGTTGACAGTTGTGGAATATTCTCCATCCAGAGACAGCAATTCAGTGCTGCTACCCTAAACAGCATAAGAAGGATCTTCACCACCACTCAACTTTTTTTTTAATGACTAGTTGAGCATGCTACTTCAGTAATCCAAGTCAAATAACATTTTGATCAAACTTTGAACTTGACAGAAAATTTAAGAATCTGACACAACGTTCAATGAAGTCACATGATTTTTACCAACTTCAGTATCCTTGGATGAAGTTTATAAATACTTTAAAAGGCTGTTTCTCCATTTTCTTTCACAACAGCATCATTAGTACTCTCCATCCTCTTACATCTTATTTTCAGGAAATTTACTGTTCACAGAAGTCATTGCTGTGTCTGGATCCTGGTGTAGAAGGAACAGCAAGCACTATAACTTGTGCAAAATATCTCACGTTGTGTAACCTACCCTACTGCACAGTAATAGTCCACCTTACAGCAGTTCTTATATGGAAAGAAAAGAGTGGAACATTCTTTTTCAGCCTAAGTGTTCTCATACATCAAGTCATATACAACAAAAAACACCAAACGCTATGTGACTGTGAAAGATCAAAGCTGCACACAAACTACAGACAAAATAAATATAATGTACTTGTATCTAAAATCTGCAGAATGTTAATATTTCTTTTTATATTCAGCAATAAACTCCAGTAAGTTTAAACACTTGATTTGTATATACTGGACTAGCTGAATGCAAAAGTAGAATTTTATCATTTTAAAATATTCTTTGAATTAAGAATATTTGAATTCTGTATTTCTAAATTTATGAAAGTCATTTATCTCTCTCATGAGATTACAGAAAAAGAAATCTGGTAAAATAAGGAGATAATCCTCTGTAAACAAAAAGCCAGTCACCAATAAATATCATCACAGATATTAAAAACAGAACTCCATTTAGGAATACAAGTATTAGAAGGAGCACTCATAGTTTTCACATCACTTTGTACCAAAGATTTAAATTTTTACTCTAAGTTTCAACACAACATATTTTGTAGAAATTTAACAAGAAATTTTGGAGTTTTCACCTCTAATATTTCTCAATATTAAAATAATGATACTTTAAATCTGGTTTGCATACATTTCTCCCACCATTTTCACTAATAATTCTCTTTGAACAGATGATCCCATTTTCTAACTTGTAACCAGATGTGAATGCTCTCTAACATGAAATAATTTTTCATATCTTTCAGGAAAAATGTTCAGGACATGTTTAACTGTAGTGCAGAAACCAATGCAACCCTGGAAGACAGATAGTTACATAGCAAAAGAGAATCTCTTATTTGTAGCACCTAACTGCCCCTGAAAAGAAATAAATAGCACTTCTAAGGTATTTCATTTACTTTTTGAGGTTAACCTGGACATAAACTCCAGTAGGTATGGAGATTCATTTTCGTCTGTCCTCCAGGGAGTCAATTTTCAGGTTTTTATTTTAAAACTAAAAATAAGATAGCTAACAAGTATATTTTACTCATTTCAGCTTTAGGGCTTGTAAAGCTATTTGGGGAAATAGCAGCAAGAACACTTAAAGAACATTCACCAGTGGGTCACAACATCACCGGTGAACAAGGTGCAATGCCCATTCCTCTACTTTGTCATTTATCCACGCTGATAAATGCTCAGTTAATGGTACTGGATTTTTTCTCCAGTTAGGAAACTGCAGGAAAAAACACACACTCATTCTTTCCTACAGAACTTAGTTTGCAGAGGAAGGAGAGCAGTGGAGATTTTGGGGATGCGAAGGTCAGGGGATCAAAGAACTGGCCTCGCAAATAAGATCTCTTCTTATACACACACACGCTTTCTTGCGTTTTTGGTTTTTTGTTTTGTTTTGTTTTTTGGGGGTTGGGGTGTGGTAGTTTGTTTGGTGTTTGTTTTTTTTAACCCCGTCCATAAGTCTGTTGAAACTTGCCACTTTCTTTGCTTCCTTTTCAGGTTCATTACGAAATATCAGCTCTTAAATCAGCAACAGTGATTCATCTTCACTGGACTGCGGACTAGCAAGAGTCTACTGATTCTCTCTGTATGACAAGGAACTCTTCCTCACCTTTTCCATAAGTTAACCTGACTGTAAAATTGTCTGCCTCCGATTTTCTGCTGGAATAGTAAATGTCTCCTTATCATCTAATAACTGTCCCCAGTAGGGACGCCAGAATAGTGGGCCTAGATGTACTTGGGAATTTGCAAGCAAGCCTTGCTTCTCAATTGTAAGTCTCAAAGCAGAGGAAATACTGTTGTGGTTTCCATTCCGCAGTAGCCTGAGCATTTTTAAAAACCCATTCTTTTCATTCTCCATCCCCTTTCCCATCCAGTTCCCACTACTACTGCAAAATGCTGAATTACACAAATTCTTTTCACTGAGGAAAGGGGTATGAAAATTATTTCAAATGTTTTAAGTTACTTTCTTACAGAGGGACCTATTTCCAAAAATACCACAAGGTACATGTTATATAGGTATTCAGTACACAAGGACATCAGAAAAACAAAACCTCAACGTGCCAATGGAGGCAAGTAAAGAAGCGAAGAGCTATAGGCCAAAGCAAAGATAAACCTGGTAGTTATGCCAAAGTTAGAATATTAACTGATAACCTGGAATAAAGCCTTGTTCTCTATACATGCCAACTAGCAACAGTACGTGTCTCAGATACCACCAACTACAGAGCAGAATTCATCACCATTAATCAAAATGAAAATGCTGCACTCCAAATTCCAAGTCAATAATTCTCTTTTGAATCACACAATGTTTAAAATTACATATCATAGTCAAAGTACTTGTGGATGGAAGCTGCCTGGAGCAGACCTGTTGAAGACAATGTTTGGTTGCTTTTTGTTGAGAAGACAAATGCTGTCAGTTCTACTGCTGTCCCTCACTGTTCACTTTACAGCTCAACATCCCACTTTAAAAGCACTAAGCAACACAAGCACTGAGTTTTACAGTTACCAGCTGATGTGAAAAAATGCAATATTCAGGTGTTTTGCAATACAAATTTGATTTTTTTTTTAGCCAAAATAGCATGATGAAGTTCAATATTCAGCCACTGATAACTTTACCTTCTCTATTTAACATATTAGTATTTTTTACCATGTGAATTTGTATTGCAAGTGCCTTCAGGAGTTTCTGCAATAACTGAACTGACTTCACTGAGCCAGAACCACGTCAAGTCAAACATTTCAAGAACTCTACCTGATGAATTTCCCCAGACGCGTCTGAAGAGTGAGGAGCTACACAAGCCTAAAGAGGATGCCCAATTAACATTCCACCTAAGTGAACTTCAGTTGCTCCATTTTGCAACCCTGATGTATTTGAACTATTTATATCAACTAACTCATTCACTAGCATACACATTACTAGCAGATACTTGTTTTCCTTCTTGTTTCATCACTATTTTTAGTGAGATTACTGGTAGCAGCACACTGCGATCCTGCCAAGGACTCCCACATGCTTGCTGTTCCATACAGTTGCTTCTGTAAAAGATGCAGATTTGTCTAAAATTCAGCTCAGGAAATAAACGTTAACAAGTTGTCATTTTTAGTTCTTGCCTTCAAGGGGATCTTAGAACATGGACTTTGCAGCTCTCTAGTTATGCTATGTTGAGATCCCTTTATGTAATATCACTTACAACTGTTGGAACCTTAAATCAAAAAGCACAAAATGAGCATAATTTCAGAGATTTCATATAAAATCTCCTTATACTCATACCTCTTGCAAATATGCAGAAATAGCTCTGTAAAAAAGAGGCCAATAAGAAGATCTGGGTATGTATTTTTATCATTGCATAATAAGTTGCACTGTAAAAAGCCATTTTTAGTGAAGGAGCTGGTATAGAATAACTAAAGATTTTAAAACTCAGACTCTGGTTGATTCCACACTTCTTCACATAGAAATGTCTGGAGAATAGCCAAATGCTTTTTGCTCTATTTCTGCTCATGATACCATTGTTGGAAAAGAGATGAGCTCCCCACCATAGCCCGTTGAACTGCAATGGTATGATTTGCTAGTAGCTACAATCTACAAGTAAAACCAATGAACATAACGAAACCACACATATTCTCCACTATTCACTGCATAAGTAATGGAAATAATCACTTTCAATTTCTGGTCACTGCTAGCACAACATACAGGTCCTTGAAGATTACAGACTCATTCTTATGCTGCATCAGCCTCACAGAGGAACGTGGCCATATTATCATTTGAAGAGGCCTAACAATGGTTGGGGGATATATTCAACTGCTACTTGTGTATCTAATAGGCACATTGTACAGCATCAATAGATGAAATTGTTCACATGTTTTTCTGTGAATACAAATACACTACTACCAAGAATGTCAAACAACTTAGAGCTGAAATAACGCTCGATACACAGAAAATTAATAGGAAAGACATGAACCACTCACAGAACAAAACAGAAAAAGTAATAGAGTTTGTAAATCTGCATAGCAAGCAATATAGTTAAAGCCTCTAAAAATTACTGGCAGCTGGGAGCACCACAGAGCAAGTTTGCTTAGATCCCTAGCAGTAGCAGAAAAGCACTGTACTGCTGTTTGATGAACTCTCCAGTAGACTCAGAACCAGCATCGATGGCTTCTGGAGGGACAATGCAGAGCCATCTTCAGCCGAAGGGGTGTCTCGGTTTGATATAGGATTGGAGATTATTGCAGAATTCTTTCATGATTTCAGAAGGGCCCAGCAATTCCCAAAAGGAAAGTGACTAATCAATACCACAGAATTCATCAAAGACTTTGGCAGCTTTGTGTTTGATGTAGCTTTATGCAAGAGCATATGACAACTCTAAATGGTTTATAGCAGAATTCTCTGCAGGGCAAATGCAGATCTGACATGAAAGAAGTCTGCAAGGAAAGAGATTACATAGTCAGAATCACACTAAGTGATAGATTGGCACACGAATCACCTAAAACTTGAGGGGTGTCTAACATTCCCTCACCAACTCAGCCTTTCTATTAACAATGCCCTCTAATAACAATTCTTGCTCCTATGAAAAAGAAAATAAACATATCTCCACCTATTGCATCACACCATTCTGCTTTTACTGCTAATAGCTATCTGGGAAATGGTTATTTTGCATAAATAGATAATAGGAACTACACGAACAGAGTTGATTCTTCATATCATGCACCAAAATTCTGCATAACTTTTTTTTTTTTTTTTTGCTTATAGTAACCCCATTTCAAAGTTACAACAACAGGTTTTGCACCCAAAGCAGAAAGGAAATAAACAAGGAAGTCGGGGGGCGGGGGGGGGGCTTTTTTTTTTCTTTTTTTAAAGATGCCAAGCTTCTCAGAAAAAGACAGGAAGATCTGCTTTGTTCATCTCTGATTAAAAACATCATGAGAAGGGAAAAGATCGCACAAGACAACAAGTCTGTTTTTCCTGTTTGTGGACATAACATAGAAAATGCTCACTTGCTTCATCAGGAACTGCCACAGCTATTCTGGAAGTTGTATAACTATGATGGCAAATGCTGTTTTTATTTCAGAATTAAATTGCTTCCTGCAGGCACAGACAAACCCAGAGCACTCTCTACACCCAAGCCATGAACGTCTATAAGGCACAGCACTGTGCCATGAGGACACATCCTAGAAGCTTTGTATTGAATTCGTCTATGGGAACAGGGAGAAGAATTCAGTCCACAGTGCAGAGAGTTTTCAGGAGTCAGGCGCAAAAGATTTTTCTTCATATCTCTCAAAGCCAGAACAAGTGCTGAGAGTCTGAATCTTCAGTTATAAAGCTCATAAATATAACAGTCAAGCAGGACACAAAACCAGCAGAGAATATAATTCAGGGGAAACTAAAGCTGTTGAACTTGGAGAGTTTAGATTTAAGTAACAGAAGTAAAGTCTAGAAGTATTAGGCCACAAAGAAAAGGCAGCTTCCCTCCATTGTATTCTACCTTTTTAAGCCAATATTTTCAAGGATTAAGGCAATGGGTGGCAAGAAAAGCCTATCCACAATTTTGTACAAATCAGAACACACATATACATGTTCAAGAACCACTTAATCTGGAAAACAGGTGCTTTTTCAACTGAGATGATTTACAGGCTCACGTATATTTTTCAAAATATGGTATATTTTTCACATACCATCACTACACCTGACATGGGGATGTCTAGCAGTAGGTAGCTGTCCTACACAAACTAGTGATTTTGTGAGAGTTCTTCCCCAGGACCTGGTTAAACCAATGATCAAATAACTAATTTAAAAAAAAAAAAAAATCGGTTTAGCCTACAAAGTTCTAAGAAGAGAACTTTCAAATTACTTCATCCCTTCGTCATGTACTATTCAGATTATACGACAATGTACAAGCATTGGAAACTTAGATATTCACAGCCTGCAAAATTCACAGGATGCAAAATTGTATCTGCCCCCTGCCCTTGAAGGGCAACAAAACAAACCCCATACAAATCTCTAAAACGTGTCAAAGGACTCACCGCTATACCTTCTTACGGTCTTACTCATGCTGCCATCCTGTGACAAAAACAGGAAATGCAAGAAAAAAGTTCCACAGAAAAGCCCCACACCATCATCAAAATACTTCTGAAATTCCTTCACATTTTTTAAGCTTAGAAGAAAGTCTCGCATTAAGCGTAAAAATTCAAAATACAATGCCTTAAAGGGCTGTGTAATTGCTTTATCATTTTCACAATGATAAATTGACACTTCTCCTAATCTCTATTACAGAAATTGTCACAAAAGGAAGAAAAACTACTGAATAGGTCAAACTAATAAAAGCTTATTATGGATTCAGTGTGACTACTTTTTTTGTCTGCTATAACAGTGTAACAGGTAACATTTTCTTGAAATACCTTGCCTTGTGGCAGAGTATCAGAAGATGAAAATGCTTCTGCTGACTTGGTGAAATAAAGTACCCATAACACATGAAATGAGATGGAACTGGGCTCTAAGGGAAATCTACACGTTAGGCTGAGCACTCCTAAAAAGAGAAACATGCAAGCAGTTACTTCAATCAAAGTTTAACTGAATATTCTTAAGGTGTTTAATTATTCCTAATGGTACTAAAACCTAGAAAGGGTTCAAGAGATGTGGATTTTTTTTCCCATGTTGACAAAGTACCGAGTTCATTGTGTGAAACAGGACTTGATAGCAATGCAGGTTACCTTCATGGATCAGCACATTGACAGTGATACTAAAACAGAAGGAAAGGGATAAGTGGTATAAAAGACTCAGACTTTGTCTCAGGTTTTGTCTGTACCCTAGAAGTACAGAAAAGGGGATCTGGGCTTAGAGAAAAAAAACAAAAATAGGCAACAATTTTGGGGGGAACATCAGGACAAACAACGACAAGCACACACCTTGTTTTACATAGGTCACGATGCCAGACATTCACTACGCCTGTTTTTTTGAGAGGTGACAAGCCCTTGGACCAGATCCCTACACAAGCAACCTGAAAATACATCTGGAGAATGCCTTTGGGACCACAGAGGATGTCTGGCAGCTCCATGTACAGTACAGTTCAGTAGCTTAACATGCTGCCCAGGATTTTCAGACTGGCAGGCTGCAGGCAGGCTGCTTTCCCAAGCAGTCACACCAATGAGAAACGAACAGATCGCAGATCACGCTGTTCTCACAGCAGCTCTTATGGCTGCCTGTCATAAGGTTGTATGGACATAGCCATTGAGTTTATACCTTATTTGAGAGGAAAGATTGGCAGTCAGCCTAGCGGAGTCAATGCAGACGGAAACAGTCTGTAGGTATTTTCACTTATACTGAAGATAAAAAGTGTCAAACTCCACAGCCACTAGCCAGGACTGAAAAAGAAGAGGGGGGTGGAGGGGAAGCACAGATCATAGACAGAAGATGCTCAGGCAACTGCAGAAGTGCTGATGGGCTTATTTTTATAAGCTGAGACAAGATAGATTGACTAAAAGGTTTGGCTTGCACATGGCACTGGTTAAGGAGAACCTCCTGAAAGATGGAATCATTTGCCTGAAAATTTGCATCCTCTTAGTAGGAGGAGTAGGGCAAGTTGTCCTGAGTAATCAAAATAGATTAATGAAATGTTAGAAAATGAAATATTGATCAGTTTGTACAAAGATACCTTGCACATTTGCAAACATTGCAATTTGCATGTTCATAACTATCTATTGCTTATTACTCCACCCAGGGGAGAAAGGCTCAGTACAGAAACACGCAGGACTGGAATCCGAATACAAGAACTTTTTGAGCAGCTCACCCAGAAAGAAGCAGGGCTGAAAGGAGTAATATTTTTTTTTTTTTATTAATTTGATTCCAGGTATGAAGGCTTAAACTTAATGATGTCCAGGTAAAAATCTGCTCACAGATAAAGCGTGGGCTGAATTAAGAGCTGTACACCAACGATTCACTGCTGAGGCTGTTAGTCTTACAGCAGTCAGTGCAACTAGGATTCCCAGGGTGACTCAACACCTTCCAGCACTTCCACAGTTTATCTTTTAGTATCAACCGATTAACTGAAAGCCAACTGTTTATAAGAGAATACATTTTCCTTCGGAGAGAGGAAAAAAAAAAAGGGGACAGAACTACACCTAGACAGAGACAAACATCTACTGTTACAGAAAATTCTCCACGCTCCCCAGAAAGTTCTAAAAATAAAACCTCAAATTCCTAATGAAAACAAGCAATTAGAAAGAGAAAAAAACCCTGACAATTAAAAAGGTGTTTCATACAAAATATAATACCTTTTTTCTCAGATACCTGTATATAAGTAGATACTGACAAGTATCACTGAGTGGATGGGCTAGCCACAGAAAAATTATTTGCATTTTTGGCAGCAAAGGATCCCTAAATTTCTTAAGCCATGTATCAGTACAGTATTTCATATTAATCTAGATCCTCTCTAACTTATATTTATCTGGTTTTCACCTATTCATAACAAAAATGTTTGAAGGTTAAAAATATGAATTTTTATTTATTTTACCTATTCCTCTTGTGGTAATTTCAGGATATTTTGGTACTGAAAACAAACATTAGAAGAGGCCTACTGAGATGGGTGTGAACAGTCCAGCTGCTAATTGATGATGATAACACACACAGGTTTCTCCAGGTTTCTCCTCATACAGAGATGTAAAGGAATGGGAGGGGAGAATCAAAATGCACAGAGAAGTGACTCTGCTACAATTTTTCAGAGTAGGAACACAATAAACTTAACAGGGATCACAAAATGACTTTCAATTAGGTCAACTTCATGTTCTTGACTCTGAGCCCTTAGCTTCTGAAGTGTCCAAAGGTTTCAGCTTACCTGAAATAAATCAAAATAACCCAACACATTATAGCTTTCAACTAGCCTGGCGATTCCACAAGACAGTCTTTTCCCATGAGGTTTGCCTCCGAACTTGAACAAAAATAGGATAACACCACAGCGTAAGCCTTACTGTGCTGTTATTCCCAGTTTCAGAACACAAAAGCTGAGGGAATGAGAAATGAGTACCCAAGCAACACTCTGATCTTCAGAAACACGTTTGTCTTCAGATCTGACACAATGGGCAGAGTACATAAAAAAATATGTGATAAGTCATTAACAGTCAGCTTTTGATTAAAACTTTAATCTTAATTTGCTTAAAGTTTTATTCAAAAAAAATCAGTTCCCTTTGAGCACTTGCTGTATATTCTGATTGAACAGCATTTGGGGCAAAAAGACACCTTGGAAGCAATCTCAGCAGACTTGCTGAGAGACAGACATGGCCACCCATGATACCCATGCCTCTATGCTTGGCTCCAATGCCATCCCTACAACCTGAAAACTCTTTAGTTTGTAACCGTTTCCTTTTCCAGTATTTTCTCTCTGAGGTTAGCTACACACCAATACTGAGAAGGAAGACAATTCCACAAGCCAAACTTTCTTTACATTTTTTTATTTTAGTTTGAATGTGTTTCAACTGCGTACCAAACAAATTAAGAATATGATACACCGATACCCCACACAAATGCACTGGTGAGGGGTAGACTAAGGAAGCCCTCTCATCTCCCTCACATTTTTAGTACTCTTAGCTTTTAGGGTTTTTAGTACTATTTACTCCGGAACATGCAACAAAGTAGCAGCTCTAGACTATGCAGTTCCCTAGACAGTAGCTAAGCACTACTAGAACACCACTTCTGTATGGTACTTGATGTACATTGTTTAAGTACCTAATTGCTACTATGTTCAATAGTTTAATAAACTTTCGGAAAAAAAAATACAAACAACAAAAGTAAGTAAAGCTAAGATCTCTTTCGCAGCATGCCCTGGGGGAGTAAGTTGCCCCAGGGTTTTTTTTGTTCGTTTCTTTTTTAACTTGTATGGTTTAGTATAGTTCATTTTACTCCTAATTGTCACTGAGTAATCAGTTTATATACGAGCCCCAGCAGCTTAGCAGAGAATACAGAATCACATAGATTGGAAGGGAAATCTAGAGGTAACCTAAACAGCAAGGCCACCATGAAGCTAAGCCTTGCTCCAGGCTTACCCCCAAACTGGTGAAGTCATCATTCTGGGTAGGGAGCCAGTGCCAGCCAAACGTGGCACTGACCACAATGGTTCCTCACCTACGGTTATCTACATACTCACAACAATGCTAGTGTGGCAAATCACACAGGCGTGAGACCTTTCGTCAGAAAGCATACAGATTAGAACAAGCATATACAGTTAAAGCGTTCTAATACTCTTCCACTGCCTCAAGGCAAGAATAAAGGTCAGATGACACTGTATTGGTAACACTACCTCTACAAACCATTATAAGTCATATCAAACTTCAAAACGCTTCTCTGAGCAACTTCGCTTCGAGAAGTCAGACATTGTGAAATTCGTCTACTCCTTCAGCTTAACAAATTTCAAATTCTAGTTTTGAAACCATATTACTGTTGGGTATTTACATTTAAAAAAATGGAAGACTGGCTCAACACACTTTAAGCTAATAAGGTCATTCAAGAAAATAAGGCTAAATATCCATTGTTATTCATTTAAAATAATGCCTATTAAAAAAAAACAACTTTATGTCCCAAATGGAATACATTGAATGAGCTATAGGGTAGACCGAGTTCTAAATAACAGATTCAATATTTTTCTTTTAAAAGGAAGTCACAAAACTTACATCCAGATGATCAGAACATTTTCAGTATGTTTTCATACCGTAAATGTTTCTTGATTTTTTTTTTAAATCATCGCTAGTTTTGCTGAAAAACCTTATGAAATTTCAGTGTCAAGAAACAGAACCAAAAAAATTTTTTTCAAATGTACGGAAAACAATTTTTGAAACAGCTTAACTCAAGAATTGCCTTTTTTTTTGATTTTTATACACGTATGCAACACTTTTTTGGTAAGGGAATTGCAAAGGATTTTTTTTTTTTTATACACAAAGGAATTTTCCTTTGTAAGATCAACAAAGGATCCAGAAGATATCATACAAAAAAAAACAAACCCACACCAACAATAAATCCTGCTCTGAGAAGGTCACACCACAAGAGCTTCGGCTTGTCTAGTACCATGAACCATGGTATCCAATGTCACCTACTGCCTTTTTCTTTTACTTCTGTGTTTCATAACAGACTACCATTAATGCTTATATAGCACAACAGAGCAATCTTTCTTCACAATTTCTCCACATTCCAGAAAGATCAGAGTAAGGGAGATTTTTTTCATACCTGGACAAGCACCACCTGCAATACAACATCTTGCTGCAGTACTTGGATATTTTTATCCCTGCACAGGTAGAGCAATCCTCAAATGTATAATGAATACATGGCAGGATAGGGAATCTGTACAGGCTTTTTTTTTTTTTCTATCAGCTTTTTACTTGTTCTCCAATACCATGGTTATCCAGGCTACAAAAACAAAGTTTGTCCTGTAATCCTTATCCAAAACTGGAATAATATCACAGTTCTATTAATGTCATTTTTAAGGACTATTTAGATGGAGGAAACAAAGTATAGACAACACAGTAGGCAACACTCCTTAGTGATAAATTTCACAATCTCAGACAACAAGGTGTATTAAAATGACTCTATTACTTCTCATATCTTTTTTTATCCAACCTCATAATGCTTTATATAGTTACATAATACAGACAATAATACAGTTTGGTTTTGTGTTTGGGTTTTTTTTTAAGGATAGTGTAGGGCCACCATCTCACATATTTTGTAAAATCTTTCAGTCAGTACCAATGAGAGAAAATTTAAGATGTACGTGGGACAGGTAAATCATTTTTAAAATGTAATTTTACACATGGAATAAAAGAGGGGTACAAAACTACACAAAAGCTATTCTTACCCTTTCTTAGCACAGTACTCAGCTCAAGGTCATCTGGTTTGTTATAGTTGCACAAAGAAACTGATCCAATTACCTGGTTTTTAATGGCAACCATGTTCATTTAAAGAAAGACGCTTTTTACAAGGCTTTACAATTGCAGGCTGTTTCATGCATCCTCTGTTCCCTTTTCTGTGGAATTCTGTGTTGTTTCTTACCTCTTCCTCAAACACACACGTTCTATTGCAATAATACTACTTCAAAGCCCAGAAAATTCTTCCACAAGCACAGCCCAAGTTCTTAACCGATCCCAAAAAAGGATATTGTAACGTGACAATTCTATTCTGCTTCTGTTGTGTAAGGGTATTTTAATTGCTTTTAACACTCATCCTGAATAAATAATGATGGTTACCCTTTTTCACTTCAGAGTTTTACACAAACACGTGTATAATTATTGCAGACAAGGTCCAGAAAAAGAGGTTCTTGGGGGCAGGGAGGGGGATATGAAATTATAACATAGGAGAGTATAAAAAAAACATTAGTATACTAAGAAACTCATCTTTCCTACATATAATGAATTGCTTTATATAAATCTCCCTACTATACATTCAAGTATTTCTATGCTTAACCAAGTGTGTGGTTACCCAATATGACCTGTATGCATAAAGAGTAGCAAGAATAAAATCAAAACTATGAAGAACTCTTGAGAAAGGCAAATTAAGTTAGAAAAAGAAAATATATTTTGAATTGGTCTCTGAATTACCCGGCATGACCTGAAACTTAGTGCAGTGTAATTGTGGGTTTTGCAGCAAGTGGCAACAGGCGACAGGAATATCGTGAATGAATCATACTGGAGGACTTGTCTGCAACCCTGCTGGTTACAGAGCTGTAGGTACAATGGCAAGTCAAGAACAAATTTTGCATAGCACCTTTGCTACTGTTCAGTAGATGCAAAGTACTAGATTGCTATTAAAACATAAAACTGTTCTAGATTGTCTCAAAGACATTGCCACTAGACAGAATACATGAAGGACAGAAGCATTTGCTCCAGATCACCCAGTAGCCCTGGTGATACACATAGTAACAGGACTTGTGTCTCTGGGAGTCCCATTTCCTTATCATCAAGCTAAACAAGGCACCACTAAGAAGTTGGTAGCGAGAGAAACAGTATGAGAAATAAAGAATGTCATGAAGGTTTTCAGAATTTTCTTTTAATTAATGTTTCTTCTCTCCCCACTTCCCCCTGCTCGTTCTCCTTTCCATCCTGAACAATTCTTCCAGTTTTGGAAAGCTTTAAAGAGTGGAAAATAACAAACGTATTTTCACGTTTTACTACTATTTCCACAATCTCCTTTGTCTGGAAGTATCAGCAGGGTACTAGAGATTACAGAATGAATTCAGGGCAACAGTAGGGAAAAATATTAACTAAGAACAAACAGACAATCATACACACTTTGCAAATGAGATCACATTCTATAACCAAGGAGGAGTTCTAGACTACATGTAGTCAAAAAACATGAAGCATTTAAGAGGTAGAATAAGGCTGGTAGAGATAGAGAGGTCCAGGTACACCAAGGTTAGGTATTATATTTCTTAAGAGATAGGTACTGAGATATTTCAAAATGTTGAGAAGGTACTAATGGAACAGAACTCATCAATGGCTTTACTACACATATGCATGTATAAATAAATTTTTAAAGTTAATACATAGGAGTAAATCTGAAAACAGGATTAAGAAAAGCTGTATGCTGAAAAAGCCAATTATCAAAGAATATTGGAAATCTGAAGTAAGGACAGAGGAGGGGAGGAGGAAATTAAAAAGTATCGTTCAGAATATATGTTGTATATCAAGCCATTCATATTAAAAAGGAAAAGAGCAATTCCTCATACATGATACAATGAAGGAGAAGAGCTAGTGCCACAGAAGGATTGCCAGCTCCTTTGGGAGGGAATGAACAGAAGAATTAGTGAGTGCATATGTTGAAATCACTAGGTGAGTCTTATTTTATTGTTCACCTCCAAGAAATAGGATTCTATTCCAGTTACTTTTCTTTTTAGGCAATTAAACAAGGAAACAAAAGCCATCTTTCAATTCTAACCTCCCACCCACCAAGGAGAAAAAGTAGAAATCTGCAAACTACATACACTTTTGCAGTTAAAATAAATTGCAGCTTGACTTAATGTGAAGCCATCAAGCAGATTTATAATTACCCTTCGTATTTAAACCATAACTTTTTTCCAGTCTAAAGAACACTGCACCCTCAAACATTCTACACCTCTTTTCCAACAGAATACAGTCTCATTACAGATAACAGTCTCATTACTGTGTATGACTACTGCGAACATAAAAGAAAACTTCCAGAGTGCAGATCCAATCCTCTTGCAATTTATACAATAGTCATCGTTCTAAGTACTGGTTTAAAGGCTTGCAAGGCGGCATACAATCATAGCAGACACAAACCTACTCATATATCCTAGATATATGTGGAAATTTGGTTTTTACTTGCATGTACCTGAACTAGCTGCCAGTCTAGCAGCAATTCTTTTCCTTGGTTTTCTTTTTTGCATCATTTCTCATCAGCAGTCATGACTTTAGCACTAGCCAGTCATTACAGAATCAGCTATTTTTTTTACATTATTTGAGCTAATCAATACTTTATGCAAGTACTTTTCATTAAAAGCATGCATACTGTTACCAAAAATGACCTTATCTCAGGCACAATACTACTACAGAGGTGCCACTCATCAACATGCAAAGTAACTCCCATCTGCATTTCCCTCAATTGCTCCTAAACCGATGTGAATTCAAATGTCATGGTAATTAGTTTACTCTTAAATGAGATTGAAATAATAATGTTAATCCTACACGCATCTTGTTTTCATTCAAGTTCCTAAGCCCTTCGAAGCAGATGCTATATTATTCAGGCTCCAAGACTGTTCTTTTTTGACAGCACTGCTACTATAAGGAAGTTACAGAAAATTGACTTGTTCTGTCAACTAGATCAATCATTCATCAACACATACTAATAAGCGATATTCGATTTCATTTAAAAAAAAAAAAAACACAAAAAAGCCCCAAAACACAACAACAAAACCTCAAAGCTAACAACACCACAACAAAAATACACCGAACAAAAGCAAAATTTAACACACAAGCTGTCATTACACTTCTTTTTAAACTGCAGGCAGTACGCATATTTTCCACATCTTTATAAGTATGGAATCAGACATATATCAGAACTGATTTGCACAAGGTCAATCAACAGATCAGGGGCAAAACCAGGACTATGGGTTTTTTGGAGGCTTCTAAAGCAGAGGAGGCATTATTTAGTTCAATGTAATGATTGCACCAACTAGCCAAACACACTGAAATTTCAACCAGCAACTAAGATGTGAAAGCATCATCTCTGCCAAATTACAGAGTCGCCCTATAATATTGAAACCTTTGCTTTAAGTGAGTGAAGTTCAAGCAATGCAAGCCAAAGTACAGTCTGCCTGGATTTGTCGTTCATCCAGTCACACCAGAAAGCCATAGGTTTTTACTAGACTCTTGAGAGGAAGATATCTGCTAGGCACAGAGGATTTCTGTGGAGAATGGAAAATTTGTACTTTTCAAGACACTATTTTGTAGGTTGTGTGTTTTACTGAAGATTCTTAAGAAGAGCTGAGTTAGCAGCTGGTTTTGTCTGATAAATTATGTTCAGAAGTTATACAGCTCCTGTATATTTATAAACCAAGATAAACAAACAGTATGTAATCAGATAAATACGGCCATACATGAATAATTCTATACACTAACATTTGAATTATTCCAACCTGTAAGTATAGGTCCCAATCCCACATATAATGCCATTTTCTACCATTCTTTTTCACACAAAATTCCCCAGAAATCTTCTAATGCCAAGGAAGTTCTACTGAACACACATATTTACATTAATGACATGCTTAAGGTGGACTGGACAGGATTGGTGCCAAGTTATGAATGTAGTTGAACTCTATTTCTATTACACTGGGATGTACAAAACAAAGGACTTCAGCAGAGCAAACATCAAATTAAAAAAAAAAAAGTTAAAGCATTCAATTTTTAAGAATCTGGGAAGCAAATACAAAAGTCAAAATTATGTCATTACTAATACTCAGTTTAATTTTAGATGCCTTTCCTGAATTGAAATTTACATTTCTTAGCACATAATTTCTTAAATTTAGTTCTTAGCAAAAGTTTTGCAAGCATGGTACTCAGTCATTTCAAAAATAGCAAATTTGACTTTCTGACTGTGGCTTATGTATTTTTAATATGAAAATTACTCATTTAGTAGATTTGTCAAAAATATTACCAGAATACAGATATTGACTGAATTTCATACAAATGTACTCTCCACTTGTATTAAACTACAGAGAAAAAAATAACACTTTCTTTAGTCATTTTGCTTCTTTGCTCCCAAAGCATTCCACTCCTCTTCATCTTACTACTTTTACCTGTCCCTGTTCTCATCTTTATCTGTTTTTAAGACTGCAGTAGCTTCCCGATACTGATCCCTCCCTGCAATTTGTATTGTCAGTAAGATGCTGTAAACTTGCCAGCCCTGCTATGACAGAAAATTTCCATTTAACTTTGGAGGGAATCCTGTCTCCCTTCCCACTCGCCAACACTTCCTGAACACACCACCCAACCCACAACTAAATATATTGGCTGTTACTAGGGAAATAATAACCTTCTCTTTCTAATAATGCTCACAATGCATAAGGTGCACCAGTAGATCCTAATGTACTTATTCTTACTTTAAAAATTCAAACATCATAACTTAATGGAAAGATAATTTTAAGAACAGCACTTGTATTTGCATAACCTTCCTCCATTCTTATGTATCAAAGTGTTATTAAACCATTACTCATTTTATTTCTGCATATTTTTCTCCAACTGACCAGATCCTCACTGCAGCACTATGATTACATCTGCTCAAGACACTGAAAAAAATGCATGAATGCTAAAAATTTCCAGAGGAAAAAAGCAATGGCTATAAACAAGTGGGAGCACAGAGATGGACTGAGAAAGTACACAGAAAAAATAAATTTCTGTGGTAATTGCGATACAGACAGAAATAATCAGCTACCCATAAAGGGATAAAGTAAGCTGTTTGATCACAAACTGCATTTGACATTTGTGAATTTGACTTCATAACAAGTCTTATTGATTGGATCTCACTTGGAATGAAATCAGAAAAGGTCATTCTGAAGGATCTAGAGGAAACAATAATTCAGAACAGTATTTTTGTGGAAAATTGATAGTAAAAAAGAAGTATGGGGGAGGAATATATAAGGGAAAAAAGAAAATGTTTGCAAAATTGAAAATTCCTTCCCAATATCAGCATAGCGTATCATTTTGTATTCAAAGCACAGGAAGAATTAATTCTCTGACAAGAAAGAGTTCAATTTTACCTGCCAGCACAATGCCATATGGAGATTTATTGCCAGCTATCAATACCAGATATCGACAGCAGAAATAAGAGGGTTTCTATCAATTTTGTAGTTATTCAGGACTGTTACAGGAAACCATTTCTCTCCTCAGTAGTGAAAAAGTTTTATTTAAAAAATGCGCTAAAATTAATGCTTTGTAGCTCTCCAAGCTGATCCATTCCATGTACTTTGCTTTACTTCCATATGCTAGTGCTGCTCTTCACCACCTGATCCTCTCCATATGCTACACACTCTACAAGAAGTGTTGCTTCTAATCCAGACAATTTCAAAGTTCAGCAATTAAAGGAAAAAGGCAGTATTGCTAGGCCCGTTTTACATGGAAAAGTTAGGAAAAGATGTCTCCATTGGAGGGGGAGTAGGGGGAGAATCCTGTTTGTGGTTTCATCTTTCATTTCAAGGCTTTTGCAGTTCTGGATGAAATCCTACCAACACAAGTGCCGTATTTGTATGTATGACATTACAGGTTAAGTTAATATCATGGTTAAGGGCTTCACTGAGTTTTGTCCACCAAGATTATGTGGCCTAAGCAGACCATCAAGAAAGTTATCACAGACCTAGGATAAGAAGCCAAATATATCTGAATCTCAGTCTGCTCCCTTGATTTTAATAGGAAAATTAAACTCTGGAGTTTGCCAACAGAAGTCCTCCAGTTTTCTTTCATATTCTTCCTCCTCCTCCCCCACAATGTTTTTCATGGAAGGTTCCAGGAGGATGTCAGAACTCATCTCTGCTTTTACTGTGAAATTGCTTTGCAGTTGGTAATGATAAGTGGAAGTCTGAAGTGTGAAGCGAGTACTCAGATTTTTTTGTACCTTGCCATCTATAATATCATCTTTCTTGTTGTACTTTGTTGAAGAAATGGCAGAAGACATTGTAAAAGGCACGATGTGCGTAGGGGGTAATAAATCTGTTGGATGCAGATAGTCAATGGCTGCAAGTCATAACATAAAGCTTTACTCTTAGCCTCCTACCAGTTTTCATTATCAGTGAAAATTTCTATTAATGTAATACGATAGCATCATGTACAAACAGCTCAGCAGTCATACATTTTGCACAGCTGTCATAAAATGATAGTCATTTAGCTTCAAGGTAAAGCTGAAGTTTGAATATTCCTGCTTTTCATCTTTGAAGCTTTGTCACTTTAGAAGATAATTATCTAATTTTGTGGCCAATGATGTGTTCCCAACACATAAAATTTTAATACCCGTAGTATGTAGGTTCTTCCTTTTTTGTGTGTCTTGAAAATTAGTGACTTAGCTTGACACAAAATCTTGGGAATATAGTGAAGAGCCAAACATTAAAATATGACCTAGAGAAACAATAGGAACACTATGTGCTGTGGCCCTGACCAAAGTTTTCCTAATGCCTTCCAAACAGCATTTTCACAGTGCTTTTATCTGACAGGCTAGAGATCTATCAGTGCATAATTTTGACTCCTGCTTTTTAAGGAAAGCAAGTCAAATCCTTGTTTGTGTACAAAAGCAGGAAGAAAGCCCTTGTCAGCTACGACAGAACAATTTAAAACAGAAGAGACAAAACCTTCTACCACCTGACAAATTATTTCTGTACAACATTAACTTCAGTCAAGATAGTGCAGCTGATAAAGATAAAAGAAAATGGCTAGTGAAGCAACTGGGATCTAAAGAGTTTGGTTTAGCTCTAAAATAGAAGGGAAATTCCTGTGTTGCCACAACAAACTACAAAAAAAAAAAAACACCCAAAACTTCTACAATTTGTGCAATTAACTTAGTGGAAATTACTCTTGAGATTTTGTAATTATGAGAACAGTTACATACTCCTATTGTGAGAACAGCAGTGTCCATGGAAAAAAGCCCACCTGAATATTAAACAGCAGAGAGTTCAGTTTAAGAGCCTATAATGTTAGTGCAAACTATTTTAAAAGAATTGGTCAGAAAAGAAAGTGTTGAGGCCTGATGAAGCAACTTAAAGATGGTATAATGTTGTCTATGGCTGAGGCCTAAGAGAGTCCTGCCATGACAAAGTGTCATGCCTTTTCAATACCTACAAGGAGGTTACAGAGAAGATGTACCAAGGCTATTTATGTAGGTGCACAGCATAAGCGACAGACAGCAGTCATAAATTGAAATGGGAGGTTCCAGCTCAAGTAACTTTTCATCCCAAGGAGCATCAAGCCTTGGAACAAAAGAGGTTGTAGTATCTCTGTCCTTGAAGGTTCTGAAGACCAGACTCAAAGCTCCAAGAAATCTGCTCTCCTTTCAGCACTGACCTCGCTTTGGGCAGAAAGTTGAGTTAAAAGACCTTCTAAATCTTCTTCCAGAATTAATTATTCTATGATTCCAGAAATTATTAAAAACAGAGTTCCATAGTGGAAGCAAGTAAGACAGTTGTACAAAGTGGAAAGATGAGGGTTCTTTTCCAGAACCAGTTTTGCTGAGTCATTAGTGCCAAACACAAAAGTCTCCATTTAAAAGTACAATTAATATTTTTAAATTCCGTACCACTGTATTCAGATGAACATTAAACAGAGATCTACTTAACTTGGACATTACAGAGGAACAGTTTAACATAATAGATAATCTGTCAGCTACACAGAATTCAGGGAAGCCTGTCAACTCCACCTTTTGCGTACACCAACGGAAAACATTTCATGAGGCTAATAGAAGCTCAAATGTAATTACCACCCTTTTCCTAAAAACTAAAAGCAAAGCTTCAATACGGAAACTACTGTCAGTCATTCATATAAGCAAGCTAACTAATGAAACAATAGGATAAAAGCGTTAAGCCCCGATACACTGAATGAATTATACACACATACTTCTCATGTTACACCCCCAATCTTATAAACTAGATTAGGTCACCACATTATTTGTTTTGTTAATGGACAAAACATTTTGGTTTCCGGCACCTTCTACTTCCTTAACATGGGTGCTAAGATCTCATAATCTCGTTTGAAGGATAAATAGTAATAGCTATCTTTTTAAATGCCTCCTGTACTGCAAAGTGATTTATGAAAAGTATTTGGCATCAGTCTCAGAAGAAAACATCTCTCTCTAGAACATCTGCCCATTCTAAAACAGAAAGATTCAAATATAAGCTAAATAAGGTGGTTCAGAAAGAGGACAGAAAGAGAGAGACAAAGACATCAATAAAACAACATGTCAAATTAAGGAAGGCAAAAGCAAAACACAGGAGTAGGAGCAAGTGCTCTGGCAAAGAGAACATCTTGTAATATTTTAGAAATTGTTTCAGTCACCTAAATGAAATATATTGGTTTAACTCTTTTCAGTTCTTTCAGGAATCTCAACAGACAGAACAAATGGCTAGAAACAACCACTTGTCAAACACTTTGCTGATTAAGAATCCCTGTCAGAACCTCTATACCTTGATGACTCTACCAAACCAACCAAATAGGCTCTACCTGAAAAAGCAAAAATTCAGCATAGGTAGTGCTCAGGAAGAACTCCTCTCCAGAGTAAGAAGAGTCCAGAACAAACTTTGCTAAACACTGACAACTGCTCATAGCAAAGCACTAAAACATGTGGCAGGTACATAAGGAATAAACCAGGAGTTCACATCTACACAGTCATTTCCTTCTCTCATTGGCGTATCACGCTGTCTTACAAGCCCTAGTGAAGCTCTATTACCTACTTCACAATTAAGCCTAACATAAGAACATGTTGGGACATCTTGAAAGGCTGAACAATCTTGAAATCTGCTGAACTCTAACCATGTGATTGTTGGACTTCAAGTCAAATAGATGAAGACTGTTCACAAGTTTAATCTGTTATATTTCATATATTTATCCTTCTATAGTAAAAAGCCGTATATTTTAATAAGACCATTTGAATGTATGCTTATAAAGGAGAGAGAAGGAAAAAAAAAAAAAAAGGGTAGCATTCAGTCAACCTGGCCAACCTGTACAGCAATAATTAGTGTTTTATAATCTGTTTCTGCTCTGAAAGCTGAAGGACGCTCCAGTTCTGTCTTACGGAGATAAAAGCACAAAGCTTAACAGTGCACAGATATAGACACCAAAGAAGAAATACAATTACTTTCATTGCTTATAGTCCAAAATAAAAAAGAACTCCAAAAGAAATGACTATGTAGCTCGTCTTCCTAACATACAGCAGTTCAATGCAATCTACATAATAACAGGTAACCTGTTCTGAAAAGCCACCCTGCAAGAGTACCACACTATTCCAGTATCTTCTCTCAGTTAAAAAAAAAGTTTTTGATAGTGAGAAAAATTAATTTTTTGTGTTCAAAGACCAGTTGTTCATCTACCACGGACATAGCTAACACATTCATTCTTCTTCCTTTTTTTCTGCAGTGAAGACTGTTGCCATGTTTCCTTTCAAGTTTTCACTAGTTTTGCTCAGGCACAGCTTGGCCCATGGCACTAAATCACTGTTCAGTGAAACAGACCTAGTTGTTGTTCTGCTCTTCCCTCTCCTCAGCCTATTTACATTTCTCTACACTTTCCTCCTCAGTTCAAAAGGAAATACACCTTTTTTTTTTTTTTTTAATTTGGACTTTTTCCCTCTCCAGTTTTCTAGCTTATTTGACGGTTATTGTCTCTTTCACAAAGCATACCTGTCTGCATCAGACACTGAAGAGTTTTTTAGAATTCGGGACTGGTTGTCCCTCCCGTCTATACAACATAAGAATCTTACCTTTAAGGGTGTCTACAGTTTAGAACATTTCTAGTTTCATAAATATGGATTTGATACATACTTAATCACACATGAGTTTCCCAGTGAATTCTCAGCTCTCCATAGAGATTAAAGATAGCCACATAAGTCATTTTACCACAAAATATGGCAGAAACGTGGAGCAGGTAAAATCATTCAGATCAGATGAATCTTTGAGAGTAAAACATTCTGCATCCCTCAGTGTATTCACAACAGTCACAGATACCAGAAGCAGCAAGAGCACCTGGAATCTGTGACCTCCTCTACTGACAACTTCTGTGTATCAGTGTCTTCACATCTATGATGGGTTATGATAGATGTAGTTGACAGGGGGAGGAAGAGTCAATAGAGAGGGGAAAGCAAATAACCTTTGCTTGTAGTAATTGCAAAAGGAATCAGTGTGAAAAGCAACACAAGGGGAAACTAATTTGTGCTCCTAGCAAACATGAAGCCTCAAGTGTAACAGAAAGCTAGTGCAGGAGTTGAGTCTCTCTGAGGACATCTGAACAAGATTACAAATGTCTACGTACATAAATTAGTCTAGGAGCGGAAGCAACAATTCTGGCCGTCTGTCTCCAAAACTCTTGCTAAGGTCATCTGCTTTCTCATAGGGTTTTGAAAGAATCTTCTGGAAAAACATTCATTTTTCCTGTGTTAGGGATCTCCCAGGATATAAATTTGAAGCTCATGTGCATGAAATGAAAGTCATATTCCTATACAAAGCATCCAGCAAAGCATATTAAGTATTTCTGTCTTCCACTACAGCAATCATCTTCACTGCCTCAACCACCATCTCCTTCCTGACATGGTACTGGGTGTTGCTCAGGCATTCCTGTTTCGAAGATACATTTCAAACACACATATCCCACCAGCAGGCTTGTCCAAGATTTGAATGCAGATCATTTCACACAGTTATGCACCTAACATTAACTTCACTATAAATTCAAATCCGTTTCTCCCTTCGTTCTCAAAGAGCACCACTGATGAAACAGCCTTATTTTGCCTTCAGCTAGCTAAACAAATTATTTTGTTCTAAACTTGACTTCTACCTACTGTCAACTCAAATCTAGCTCATTAAAGCCATCCAAGATGCTCTAGCTACTGGCTAAGACCCTGCTAAAGACTGCATGAAGACAGATCTCTTACGTAGGAGGGATTTATGACAGCTTAATTCCCGTGCTATGTATTCTACTGTCTACTAGTTTATTCTCAGATTAAATTTGATCTGCTGGTTGAAACATCTGTACACTCCTATGTGAACAAGTCTGTCTCTCCTGACCAGTCACGGTCTCCTCACACCTTATATCCTCATCCTCAGAAACAGTGTAGTACTTAACTATAAGATGGATAGCTCCATCTGTGAAGTTCTAAGAGATCTGAGGACAGGATACTTTCAGAAAATACCTGTCCCTGGAATTCAACACCTCTGGAAAGGCTTCCAAGACTCTTCCCAACTGCTCTCCAACTATGACAAATTAAGAAAAAAAAATATATTTTTGCACAAAATTCCTTTTTAAATACAAATCTTGCAATGATTTTGTCATTCACTCTAAAAAAGTACTTAAGCTTTACAAAGGATCTGAGCAGATGCTAAACAGGCTCACAGAAACATCCATGCACTTCTGCAAAAACATCATACATAGAAAAAGCAAAATGAGCAAAATGGAACTTCATAAGAACAACATATTAATCAAAGTATTTCACAGAGACCTTTTGTTGAGGCTTCTACAGCAACCTAAAATACAGTCTATCCTATCAGTACATAATTTGTGTTGTAAAGTGTGTAATTACTTATTATCAGCAACAAAAAAATTGTACCCTACAGAACAGTAACGACATTTGAAAGTGTAGAGTATTGATTAGCAGTTGCCTAAAAGTGAATCACCACTACAATGCAGCATCTATTCATGGCTCTACATACCTTCAACTGTCAAGAGAATTTGCATGGAGACTGGCTCTTTTAACCTTGAAATGTAAGCATTTTCCAATACAGGATGTGAAAACAAACAGCCATAAATGCATTAAGCAAGGGAATTAGCATTCATTTCCTTTCAAGATTTCACTTTTACCAGTTGGAGTGTCCACTCAATAATTTCCATATTAAAAAACACTATTGAAAGTGTAAAGCATGTATCAAACTTACTGAAACCATCTCGTATTTCTATTACGTATTAGCAATAGAACATGTTTACTTTCAGCGATACAAGTAAGAGGATAATGCTGTGCTTGTAAAACCCAGAAAGACAAAGAAAATACTGCAAAATATACAGTGCTGATGGCAAAAGAGCATGAATTCACCATGGCTTTATACAGGGCTTTCCTTTTAGTTAAAGAGAAATATAAAACAAAGATTGATATTCAGACTGATTTAGACTACATTTTAAAATCATTACCAACTCCAAGAAATTATTACTCCTGCTGTAACATTCAAACAGGAAAAGAGAGTAAGACCATAGATCATTCAAGATGCACTTCTAACTTCTCTGAAAGCACAGAAAATTTTCCAATACCTTTAGGGAAGGCAGAACTTTGTTACAGGAAAGAAGGAAAAATTATTTGCTGTTATTGAGAAAAAGAGACCACACTATTGAAAGTTGGAGAGCACTGTGATCTTTTCCTCTACAGATCAATACGCTACCTGAAGATTAGTATTGGGCCCAGAAGATTTTTCCACCTAATACATTAGTAGCATATGAATGTGTTTAATTATTTTTTTCCTTGAACAAATAAAAATTATCTATCCAAAAGAATTTACCTTTATGTCTGCAGATAACAAATACTTCACCAAACACACTGAAATGCTTCGTAACTAGTTTGGCACAGAGAACCACCTTGTGATTTATGCAGCCCAAAGACCTGTAAGAATTAAAGGGGGTGAAGGCTCAAGCTCTGCAAGTTCCAAAACATCATTTGCATTAATCATCAGAATTAAAGTTATTTAAGATACTCAGATACATATTTCTTTTATTTTCTAATGCTTGGTTTTAATTCAGTGCTACAAAACACATGTTACATAACTCAGACTTCAGGAGTTTGAATTATAATGAATTAACTCTGACTAGAGCTTTTAGTAAGCTCACCCGGCTGATAGTCTTCCGAGTTTGGGTTTTGGGTATTTTGGGTTGAGGGGTTTTTTTGATTGGGGCGGGGTGGGGGGACGGTGTTCTTGCTGTTGGTTTGGGTTTTTTTGCAGAGGGAGGTAGGGGTGGTGGGTTCTTTTAAGTCATATGTCTACATTTTTTTTATATAATTTTTCTTCTATTTTTAATAGGAAAAAAAAAAGTATTATTTTTGCAGTTTTGAAGTTGCTCATCTGGCAGAAGTTTAAACTGATATCCAAGAAGCCAGTCCATGTGCATACCTTAAACTGCATGACAACCCTACCAAACCCCCTCCCTTCAAAGCAGTAGTTGCAGTGACTCGAGTAAAGAAGAAACAGCCCACAGAGACCAAAACCAACACAAGGGTGAATAGAAGAAAAGCAATTAACGTCAAAATGATTGGACTAAACTTCTCTAAGAATTTAAGTCACTATTATATGATTTAAAACTAAAGATAGATGTACTGCATGAATCAGATATACCAGCTGAATACTAATTGATCTAAATCACCCTGTTATACTAGTTTTGCACTGACATTGCCATAGTTGTAAGAAACTATCCAGATACAGCACCAAATCTAGTCAGCAAGACAAAAATGCAATTCTGAAACTTTAAAAATAGCAATGCTATATTGATTGAAAAACCTGCTTTGAAAAACCACAATGATTTGAGAACTAATACAATGAAGAATTCATGGAAAGGAGAGGGCAGATGCAGACTAGAGGCTGCTTGAAACCAAGGCAGCCAGTGCTTACATAACAGCGCAGACTCCGTTATACAGCTTACATAAGGAAAGTCTGAGATAGCCTTAAACAAGCTCGTCTTCAGTAAGAAACCTTTATGGCAGAATCAATAAATAAAAGTTTATTCTCAGTTAGAAATTGTTCCTACATTAGCAATATAATGATATCAACAGTTCAGGACCAAATGAAGAATTATCAAAGCTCAGAATATGGGAGGGGGTGGGGGTGGGTAGAGTAGGCTCGCCAAAAGAAATCTGAGAAAGCATAGACCACCCTGCGTTTTTAGAGAATCAGACACTTCATGGACATTGGAAAAGCTTTACTGTGTAACAACAATTATTTTTAATGTTAGCAGATGGCACATTACCTGCATTTTTTGCTTCCACTTTATCACTACTATTATATTGCAACAGCGTGGCACTGAAAACATACTATTCTCACCGACACTATATGTGAACAGTAGCATTCCCCAAAGTCTGTTCCTCCAAAATTCTAACTGTAGCAGCTGAAGTGAATATTTTCCTGGCACCTAACCCTTGCTTTGCATTCTATACTTCAAGCCTGGCTTTGTCAGCGGGCTACTCTCGCATTTACTACAGTACTAAGTAAACATAATCAGAGTTGTTAAAAAAAAAAAATTTGAAGTGTCAAGATTCAAATAAGACAGATATCTCTAGAAAGTCTAAGGAAAATAATGTAAGCATCTAAGAGACAATTAAAATTTGAATAAATTCTTAGACCCCAGCATTATTTGCTAACTAGGTGAAGAGTAAGCATGTCTCTACAGCGCCAAGCAGCTTCTTGTACGCTGCCAAATCCATGACAAGTGTAAAACCTCCATAAATCAGATAACTTAGGAATAATATTGTCCTATTTTCTTCTGTATGGTTTTTTGAACACTGAATTGTCTTCCTTAACTTTGAAAGCAAGTAGTAGAACATTAAAATACTACATTTTTAAGTGATAATTTTGCTTAAAAGCTCATCATTTCTGAAATTACTTACTGAACTATTATTTTCTGAGCTATTTACAGTGTCTGTATTTCATCTAAAGTCAATTTTGGGAAAAAATCATACATATCTCATATCTCATTCAATCTTAGGAGGCATAACAACATACTTGGATAAGATGATCGTAATGCAATAAAATAATAAAACATTCAGTTAACATAAGGCAATCAGGGTTTTTTTTCAAAAATAAATAGTTTCAAAAGTGACCAAAATATTCTTACACATCATTTTGAAACTCAAGAGGAGCAATGCTGGTTACTCATTTCATGTTCACAGTACAGCAAGACTTAAGAATTGTAATAACTAAACCAATATTCACAGCTACAATCTGGCAAAATTTTGCTTTGCTGAGTATCTCTCAAAACTTCATCTGCTCAATGAAATTTTAGCATGGGTCAAATGACTCTTCGTGTGTAAAACACTTGGGCAGTAAAAAGTGTCAATCATGCCTTGATCTCAAACGCATTCCTTTGGAAGTAGTGCTCACTATATATGCTAACAAAGAGAATCAAGTAACCTGTACATTAATTTTTCATTTAGCAAGCCTTTATTAAACTAAATGGTACTAAAAAGCAGTTGGTAATTGAGAAATTTATACTGCCCAGATACAGAATTATACACACATTTTATATCTTTATTCATTTAACAATGCTTAATTCATAATCAGAAAATGCAGATTTCTCCAGTAATATCAGAAATCACGCTGCTTCTAAAAGTGGAATCTAGACTTTAAAAAGACATTGACTCTGATCACCCGGAGCCCACCGTAAACATCAAATGGATTCTTGACATCTTGCTTGAAGGGGGGCGGGAACAGTATTTGCATTTAGAGCCCTACTGTGCCATCACTTCCTTAATTATTCTGCCAACTTCTGCCACTGACTTTGCATGTTGAAAATACTTGCAAATCTTGACGTTTGGTACATTTTTATTCATGTGAGCTTACAGAAGAAATATACTTTATAACAACACAAAAAGATACATGTGAAAGTCATCTGTCATCCAGGCTCATTTGCCACAATCAACAGCAAGAAACCGCAAGCTTAAAAGGACAGAGACACTCGGAATTTTAAATAAAAATATAAAGAACCAGAGGTCTCCTAAAACTACAGTAACCAGAAGGGAAAAAGACAAAAAGAATAGAGGATGTGACAGAGGAATAAAATACTCTAAATACCTGTCAAATCTGTGCTTTGGCTTTCCTCTTTCATTCTATACTGAAATGTCGTAACAAAAGCAAGAAACAAAAACAAATAGCTTGGAATTAACATACACTGTCTACCTTCAAAAACAGGAGCACAGATTTGTCAGTCAAAGAGAAAGGATGCTGATGAAAAGGTAAAATAAATAGCTGCCAATTACATACAATTATAACAACCAATAGGAAGAAATCTTGCTACTTCAGAGGGAAAAAATACATTACAGAAGAGATGGCAGCAGTATCTGCTATGAGGAAGAGAAGAACGATTAAGGATCTCATACTGATTCTTTGTGGATTTTAGTACAATTGCAAAACACAGTATATTCCATATTTTTTCTAGTAAATGTTAGACTGTATGTATTTGGTAGATTTAATTTTTAAAGCTATTTTAGTGCAAAAATGGCTGCGCATGGAACAGCTCCAAAGTTAAATAAAGGTACCTGTTTGTTATGGCCCAATAAAATATTAAACCCTTTTAATAATACTTGATTAGATACTAACCAAAACTGAAAGGTCCATCTGCTTTATAAATTTAAGGAGTTCATAAAAAAAGTGATGGTATAAGACTACACAGACTTTAAAGAATATGAGCTAGAAGTATAATAAATATTCAATGTCCAGATTTTCAGATTAAAATAAAAGTTTGCCCAATATATTGAAGTGACGCCATGTAAGGCCTTGAAAGATAGTAAGAGATCTCAGGTATTTTTGTTCGTAATAGCTCTGTATTTTAGCTTAGTGAAGTTCGTGTTTTGCAGTCCTGGATATACAACACTGAAAAGACAGACGCTGCTATGGAAATCACTTGCTTTTAGTAATCACCAAGTCAGTTGCTTTTATTTTACACGGATAGCACAATCTTTTTATTTGAACTGCTACATGCACTATCCATTACATAATACCACACATATTCAAAATAGGTGCTACAAGCTCAAGGAATAATTTCCTTTATAATCAGACAAAAAAATAATTAATGTGTTACAACTAAAAATCACACCTAAAAAAACCGCAGAAATTTAACATATGGGTTGAATGAGTGTCTCTGTAGTCAGTGAATGTCTCAGTGTTTTCCCATTTCCATATTACTTTTTGAGGATCACATATTAAATGCCGCAAAATCGCAGTCTTAAAATGTTTAACATATTCTTCTTCGTGTCTCATATTTTTTCAGCAACTGCTGTAAAAATAAATTGTCTACAATACAGAACTTTAAACATGCAACCTACAGTAGACACAATCCTTGATATAACACCTAATATTCAAATCCGCTTTCTCATTACTCTCTGCCCCAATTATGTAGACTTATACCAATTTCTCAAGTTTTTGCAGCACTTCACTAGCTTATTACCCAGCTGTGCAGCTGAGCAAGAAGATAACCACATTCATTCCCCTTATCTGTAATGATGTAATACATCCCAGCACTGGGTTGAAATGATTGGGGGAATAATGGGATTGTAAAAACTGCAGAGATGACAAACAACAGTGCAGCCGTCTTCTCCTGATACAGTGAACTGCATACATACAGCACAGGGTGAAAATAATACAATATGCACTAATTCTGCTCCTTCAATGAAGTTAACATTTTTTCATAAGAAACAACTGTTTCTACACAGAAACATCATCATCACGATGCAGCAACCAGATTAAATACCCGCAATATAGGTTGAAGCTTAGACTTCAAGAAATAGAAGCGTTGGAGTTTACTTTCTAATAATAACAAAAATCATGCAAAAAGAAAAATAACAGTTTAATCAACTATCTCTAGATAATGCAGTGCAATGCAAAGAGTCATCAGGGACTAGTATGCAATACAAAAATAGATCTTGGACAAAAGCATGTACAGCACTGCTTTCCTATTCATTTAAAAAATTAAATCTGCCTCCATTTTCTCTGTTAAGACCTTCCTTACTAGAACCGAAGAGATCCTTACCTTCTGCAGGAGCTGGGAACCTGAATACTTGGCTGCAATAGATTTGATCTCCCCACCAAATGCTGAGGCCCAGAGCTTTACACTGTGAAGAAAAAAAAATGAGACAGGAAGAAATGTAATACACATGTCATAGCAAGCAACACAGACTGTAACAGCTTCAGCTGCACTCAGAAGCATCCTAGCAATTTTGCATTAAGGAGCTCACTAAGGAACCTAAGCACAGCAAAAGATTAGAGAAGCTGTTCTGGTATAAGAACAAACTAGATGCTATGCTAAGGTAAGGCCTCTGATATTAAACTACCCAACCTGCGCTGTTTAAATTTAAAGAATCCACTTGTACAGAAACATGCTTTGGCACAATATAACAGATATCCATGGAAAGGACAGAAGCAAATAAAATGGCAGAACAATTCTGAATGACAAATTCTCACATGAAGAGTTAACATAATAGCATCAACTTAATACAAACTAAATACAAGCACTTCAGACTCTGTGACCACATACTCCACCAACACATGCTCCTACAATAAAATTAAAGTACTTCTGAGCGAGTTAAAGACTACCACTTTAAACACAGTTGACCAAGGAGCAAAGGTGCCTTGAAGAGTCAAATATCTCCAATATAAACAGATGAGAACTTGAGCAGTCAAGCTCTCATCCTTGAACATGGTCCTGAGAGCAATAGCATGAAAGCACTTACACAGACAAGGGGATCTGCTGCTCCGATCCAACCACATCCACTAAGGCTGTGTTAAAAGCTGTCCAGAAGATAAAGAAAACCCCCCCAAAAGCCCGAAGATTCAGATTCTCTGGCATTGTGCCTCTCTGTGCCTGGAAAGATTTGGGGAAATTGAAGCAAAGCTGAATTCAGCAGCAGTGGGGTTTTGCTTCTAAAGCCTGTTTCCCCACCCTCGCCCACTCCACTAGAACACCACTGGAAGAAATCACAGCTCCATCCTCGTCCCTCCAAAGGATGACCCTTCTCTGTGTAATGGAAAGAGAGGACCAGAAGCGAAGCTCTAAAGACTTGAAAACTATTGTGTCCCTGGTAACAGCAAAGCGTTTTCCTGCACTACTGCAGCCACTTGCATGTAGTTCTTTACAACTCCGCAGTCAGCAGTGTGCTGGAGTTACTTCAGTGACCTACTGCTGCTCCAAAGTGCCCTTAGCAGCAAAAAAGCAGACTATCGATTCCAGCTGGGGAGGCTGTCTTCTTGCAATTACTGCTCACTTTGCAAATGGAAAGCTGCCTAGAGTTCTCCTCTCCCTCGCCGATAACCTCCAGCCTTCATCCCAGATCAAGTCAGCCAGCGCATTGGTTCAGCGGAGCAGGAGCAGCAGCCTTTTAACGGGATAGCGCGGAGACAGAGAGGCAGGCACAGGAGGAGCCGGACCGGAGGGAGGGTGCCTCTGTACGGCAAAAGCAGAGAAAGTCTGCGGGAGCCGAAAGTGTAGTTGAGCCCTTCCAGGAAGGCGAGAAGAGAGCGCTGCACATTGCCGGGGGCTGAGCCAGGGAGGGCTCGGCGGGGCTGGCAGGGGC
>Ga0065711_1030066_pt1 | contig 33867 bp, 16 predicted proteins | sample Hoacrofraction12_FD_59098 | JGI IMG/M metagenome (GOLD analysis project Ga0065711, IMG submission 59098) | Hoatzin crop microbial communities from Cojedes, Venezuela - Epithelial fraction 12 v2 (version 2) | ecosystem: Host-associated > Birds > Digestive system > Esophagus > Crop | place...
GGAACAAAAAAAGAAGGAAAATAACCAAACCAAAAAACCTAAACCATGTTAATTTTAAGCAAGTGACTTGCATTTTGCTGATGGGCACCTGATGCAGGCTTCTGCTGGTGGTTGTGTGAATATCAAATAGTGTATCTAATGTCGAATTTTGCAAAGGGTTTCGGAAAGTGAAACCATTACCTCTATTATAGGCACACTTTATATAAGAGATGTAGAACCATCCAGTGCAGGATCACGACTCAGCATGGGCTTGTAAAGATGCTGCACATACAGTATCTCATTCATCAGTTGGTACCAAGGCTGGGCACTGGGTAGTAGGATCCTTTCGCTATTGGGAGTTATCAAAAAAGGTGAGAAGCTGTCTTCTTGCATAGCCCTTGCTTCAGCCTATACGCTCTGTCAACACACAGTTCACAACACAGCTGACTTAGTCATTCATGCATGTGCAATACAGTCTTTCTTACTTCAATTAAAAAGAGTTTGCAAACTGTACTATCCATATGCAGCATGCAATGTGTGAAGGGCTATATTTCCATCCGGCAAACTCAAATTCCCTGAAAACGCACAGTTGTTTCTTTTCAGTGAAAGTCATTTGACTGCTATGTTTCAACTGTCCTCCCATAGCCATTGCAGCATTGCTTTTGAAGGAATGGAAATACTCAGTGGGAAATATTTTGTTTGCTTATTCTTTTTTCTTCCTTCTTATTGTTTTGTTTTGATACTTGATCCTTATAAAACTTGGAATAAAAAGCAGACAAAAATTACACCCAGATGCAGAATGCAAACTTTGAAGCTTTCAGCCTGTAAAGTAAGTTTTAAAAATTGTGATTGAAAGAGTGGGACTCGATTGGCATCTGTACATGGCTTAGCCAAAAGTAATAATGATGTTTGCACTTTTTGTACTTTGTGGGTAGATCTCTAGCTTAAATTAAAAGAATGGAAATGGAATGAAGCAGAAAGCAGTATGGGTAAAGGCAATATATATTATGTGCTTTACCAGGAAAGTGAATGCATTAGAAGCTAAACCGGAGTGTGCTGAAATGCACACTCTACCGGGTGTTGCAGAGCTGCAGTGGCTCACAAAACCATAGTATGTGGCCCGTGAAGGGGACTTTCTAGCTGGAAACCATAGCCAGGCCATGCTATGACTGGGGCTGTGGCGGTTACCAGGTTATTCCCAGCTGCATGGTCACGGAGAAGTAGAGGAGAGCAGGACAGTCGGGCTGAGCCCGGGGGCCTCAAGGCCGTGTGCTCCCAAATTTGCAGTGCCCATCCCTCTGCGCCGCAGTGTGGTGCTGCTGCAGAGACGCTTGCAGGGACATCGTCACCGAGACCACGTGGGATGATGGTGGCACAGGGAGCTGGAGGCCCCAGAGCAGCACGAGTGGGGCTAGAAGGACTTAGCAATTTATTGATTTCTGTAGAGATCCCCTTGCGCTCTTGGTAACCAACTCTGTAGACTGCAGATCTGGAGTCCTTCAGTAGCTGCAGCATAGAAGATAGAGAGAGCATTAAGGGGCAGGAACCACATCCCTTCCAAATTTCCATAGCAGTTTTGTTTGTTCGTATAAGATGTCCCAAGAGAGTTTGTTGATTTTATGATATTGGTACTCTTACGACTACCAAGGTGATTTCCTCTTGCTAAGTCTTTGCCTTCTAATGGCTTAAACCAGAAGGCCATTCCCTATATGTGTGTAACCTCCCTAAACATCTCTTTAGTAGTGCTTTGGTGAACACACAGTCATATTCTGATTATTTGCAATGGGTTTTATTGCTAATTTTAGTTTTCTTGGCACAATCTATTTCTGCCGTGCCGAGTTCAGTAAAAAAAGATACCATAAGCCCCTTGTTGGGGTCTATTTTCCTTTATGTCAGTGCTGCGCTCCATGGTCAGAAATCGAGAGAATTTGCTGTTAGGGTTCCCTGCAATAGTGTCTCAAAACAGGGGTGACAGTGATGGAAATTGTGCATGTTTCCGATGGTTTGTCCAGGCTGGCTGGGGCCCCTGTTCAATTCCTAGGAATCACTGAGCTGTGTCGTTACTGGAAGTGCGGTGGTGCTAAGGAAGAGAAGCAGGAACTGAGCTGTAGGAGTTAAAGACTGGTCAGCTGGACTATCCACTGCTCACTAGAGAATTATCCCCTGCGGTTTGCTGCCTTGTCCATTGACTCGCCTGGCTTGAAGCGTTTCAGGCGATAGGGCCGTCACACTGGAAACTGTTCACCCTTTAATGTAACAGCCAGTGACCTGGATTAGGGCTGAGATGGTCAGGTCTCACCATGCCTCTAAGAGAACCTGCTGTGTAATCCCAATTGCTTAGATGAAAAACTGATGAAACAAAACCCTTAATCTCCTTAATTCCTGGGAATGTAGAGGTTGTGATCGTGTCCACTTAAATTGAATTTCATAATGCATTTTTTTAAGCATTTAAACCTTTTGATTATTTTCCATGTTAGTAATATTAATTTTAATTATTTTTATAGATTGGAGTTTTGAAGTCTGTTTCTCTCTGTAGATATTTGTTGTTTATTTTTTTTTGTCTTTTCTTTTTTGTTTTTAAATTCTTGGTTTGTCAAACTGTGGACATCCAAATGGGAAATTGTAGTGGCTGCATTCTTCAGGAAATGGTACATTGACTGAAGCGGCTTCTCTATGCCCAGGCGTTCTTTACATTTCAGACTACTAATTATGTTTACAAAATGTCTCATTTTAGAAAAGCACTATGTGTGTACTAACCAGGGCCTTTCGGGAATAAATTGGCAAACAGGTCATACACTGAAAAAGTCATCCAAACCCACCGGGCTTTTTGTTTTGAAGTCAGACTAGGTTTTTTTTCTTTTCCCCCTCCTGCCTGCCCCTTTGTGGCCACAAAGCTGAGTAGCTGGAGTCCAGGGCATTGAATGTCAGCATGTCAGGGAGGCTGGTTGATGAGTGTCTGTTTAGTCTCAGTGCAGGGCGAAATGCCATCATTAATTCATTACCCAGCTGCCTGTCAAATAAATTGGCAATTACGTCCACCGCAGAAGCTTGGAATTCAGTAAATAGCACGTTACCATCTCAGAGTCGTTGAGAGATGTAAAGGGAAAAATTAAGCAACACCGTGTTTGTTTCAGTAGCGGATGACAAGGGGCAGCACATTGGTGCTGTGATGTAGTGATGAAAAGCTTGGAAAGGACTGGTAATGAGCTATGTGGATTGGAACGTGTTAAAAACCATCACTGACTTTCCACTTTGTCTTTGTGTTTTATTGCAGAGCTCAGCTCCTTCCAGCTTGGGAACAGGCTACTTTGTAAGTGTATCTCAACTTTAACACATGTGCCTCTGAGCAGCATAGCGTTACTCCTGAAACAGAAGGGCCTTATTATGTGGAAACAAGCATAAATAACCGGTCTTAGTCTGCCCAGTAGGTTAACTTCTCTTTCTGTTTCTTCCTCCACAAATGCGTTAGAAGTAATGTTTCAGTCATGGTGGTCAGTGTTTTCCTGAACTAATCAGGTGTCATATTAATTACTACATAAATTCCAGCAGTATTTAATTTACACAATTATAGGAAATAAAATGAACCGTAGTCTTACCAGCTTTCTAATCTGAGATGGTAGGATGTTGGTTTCCCCTTGTACCAGTTCTCGTTGACTCATAGACTTGAAAGAGCCTGTGCCGGCAGTCTTGTCTCGTCTCCGGCGTACCACAGTCCAAAGAACATGACACAGTGATTTCTACTTGTTGGTTAAAAGTCCTGTCTCACAGGTGATTTTGGAAAATGCAGAAGTAATTGTATTTATGCTAAATCTACATTTTACATCATGAGAAGAGGATCAGGCCGCAGCTGGTTTGTAATTGATCAGTCTTTTTTGTTATTTATTTGCATGCCCCTTTATTGATTTGACAGTCTATATTCGTACTTTTCTATCTGGTTGTTGCCACATTCATCAATATACCTTTTACTTGCACAGAGAATTTTGGGAGTAAAGAATGTTTTCCAGTCAGTCCAATGCACTGTTTATTTTCCTCCAAGATTTTTATTTAAATTGCTCGTATCCTGTTTCACTTGTAACTTATGCTATATTCCCCAAGCATGTCTTTGCTGCCTTTCTAATATCTGTAGGAGAAATTATGTATGTCCAAAAACAGGTAGGTAAAATGCAGTGAGACTTTTTCTGTGGCATTGCTCTATATAGTTAATAATGTAATCAAAGCCTGCTTGTATCTTTTCATCAAACTGAGGAAAAAAATCCTATATATTATTCGATTACATGATGGAAAAAGTTTGCTGCTCTGTTGTAAAATTTCAGAGAGTAATTTTCTTTTATTAGTACATGGTGCAATTTACTCGTTTTTCGTAGAGTCTGTGATCCTATAAGAAAGTTATGGGATTAAACTGTGTACACGTGACCTTACATGTAAAGTGTAAAATGCAAGCACAAAAATTGCTTAATTCCTGGAGAAATGCTGTGCCCTGCTGTATTTACATTGGACTTCTGCACAAACTGGATGTTCGTACTTCTGCCAGTGGCAAGGTATTGAAAGAGCCTTATTAATGGAAAAAAAGTTTTGTGGTAGTTTTTCTGATTATATCAAACCCCAAATCAGTGTAAGGTAAGTTGTGAAACAGGAAAAAAATGCTTTCCTTTTTTCAGCACTTCCCCTGTTTTGTGTTGTATGTATTTTGAAGAGGGAGGGGATGAAGGGAAAAATAATATTAAATGGCTCAATGTTTATTTTGCATGAAGACTAAAACTTGAACATCTTTCCATAGTTCAGAGCGAATTGCTTTCCATTGGCTGGGCACTTAAAATTCAAATCATATGAACATATACAGACGTGCTGTGGAATGGGACAAATATAATATGGGATGGAGGGCTTTAGCATGTATAAATAAGCCTTTTTCTCCTTATAGCGGGAGCTGAATATGCATGGTTTAGGAACAATGTTCAGCTTCATCTTTAGGAAGCAGAGGTAACAGAAGAAAAGCCATCTGCTGTTCCCTTGCACCATACTGTCTGTGGGTTGGTCCAGTAAAGTGAAAATCTGGAAGGTGTCAACATTCCCTATGCTCCAGCAAAAAGCTTGAAAGTTTCCAGTTCTCCCGAGTTAGGGATTTAGTAACAAAAAGAAGCTTGATCTCTTCTAGCGCCAATGTGTTGGCACTGTAAATCACACTAGTTTGGATCTGTGTAGGTGGGGGATACATCCCTTGTTAGGTTCCATTAGTACGATATATTTAACTGCACTGTTTCTTATGTCTGGGCATAGTAATAAGATTTGTTTAACTTTTTCTTACTTCACTAATAGCTGGGTATATAGAAAACATCCTTCAGTTTCTATCATAAAGCCATTTTTATACTTACAGAGTCTTGGATGAAACGTGGAGGGTTTTATCCTCTCTTTTTGCTTTGGAAAATTGTTTTTACGATTATCTTGCTTATTGTTTTAAAAAAGTCCATACCCTTATTAACTTACATGGGGCAAATAAAACCCAGATGTGTTTTGCGGTACCAGACAATGAGAAAAATGCTCCAGAATGATCCAATTAGCATGTGTTTCTGATAAATGTAATTATTGTATTATCAAAGTGCAAAAGAATATGCACAGAGTTGACTTCTTTTTTCCAAAGCTTTTAACTAGAAAAGACTGTTAGTTCTTGTGTTTAGTGGTAACTCAGAACATCAAGATGAGGATCAGTGGTCTCAAATAAAACAACAGTAGTTTTTCATTTAATAGATAATAACAAAGCTTTTGCCTGTGGAAATTATTGATCACTATATGCTGTATTTTGGACTGCAAAATATCGCATACTGTAGCGCATCAAAGGAAATATGGGCAAACAGGTAAGTTAAAATTGACTAACAGTAGATTCACTGTCCAAGCACATCTACTACAGAAAGCAGAAATACAGATGGAAGCAGGTTTTATTCAGAAATCAGTCAACACTGAGGTATGGTTGAAGTAGGTTATGTTTGCTGTTTAAATGCAACTGTTAATGGAATCTTTGTGTGAGGCACGTTACCTAGTATGTACGTAATGGAGATAATACTTACTGGACTTGGAATCTCCTCTAAGAACCATGCTCATGGCAGGCACTCGGGTTTGATGGGTGGTGGGTCATGTGTCTGCAATGTTTGTGGGTGCTGTGCATGCCACAGCAAAGGAAGAATTACTTTTGGGTCCTTTTGTTCTGTACAGAGCCTCTTGAGGTCACTGAGTGTTTAAGGCAATGTTTATAAACCTGACACTTCCCAGTAATACAAAATAATTTTTCTAATATCTGTATGATTGTTGCACCCTAGTAATTCATTATGCACTTCCAGCAGTAGTGGTGAAGGCTGAAATCTTCTTTAGTTTTATGCTATAACTAGGTAAATTTCTGAATGGCAAAGTTGGAAATGGGATTCTTATGTTCTTGTTGCTCTTGAAAAGCAGTAGGTAGAGGAAAAATGGACATGCTCTGGGGAGGGCCTGTTTGACAACCCATCTTCGCTATGAAGTCAATGGAGAGGGTTGGGAATCTCCATTAAGTCATTCAGCCTAATTCGTGCTTAACTGGGATGATCAGAACTGCCATTGATTAAGGAGACTTTCTAACTCAGTGCCTTCAGCAAAGTGGGACACGTGCGAGTAACCACTGAATGAGTGTTAATGATGCAAAGCTGTTGAGGAGTTCTAAGTGCCTCTCCAAGTTTTCTTCAGTTAGGAACAACTTATCTTCTACTTCGTTCACAAGTGTGAGTATGTTCAGTAGATTTTGCTGAAAAGCTGTTTTCATTGTTGCTGAAATCTGTGACCTGTCTTGGCGCTCCTTGTCAGAGTGGACACTTCCCTATCCTTTTTACATAATATTAAATCAGAGGTCAGAAAAGGAGAGACAGAGGTAAATACCATTCTAATGCTCCTATAAGCCTTTTATACTGGCCTGACTTTATTATTTTCCATGGGATCAGTCCAGTCTATGACTGGTGCATGTGAAAAAACCCTTGGACATGCTGTTAATATTGGTGCACCCTAAGAAATCATACCTAAATGCTTCCTTGAAAATCTCCCAGTTGTCTTTGATAATTTTTGCATTGCAAATTGTCATTGTCTCTCATCAAAGATAGATTATAAGGTAGATTACATCTCATCGAGATGATTATCTGTTCTGACTTAGATCAGATAATTGGAAAGTAGTTAGAGCTTTAGGAAAAAGCCCACCTTTTTATCTTTAAAACAGAAGTTATTTGAATTTGAATTATGTGAATTTTTAGCATTGTCCAGTTGTCTATGATTTCAGGAGGCTGAGAGAGATGTTTTGGAATATGAGTGGAGTTTGAATAATAGTAAAAGCGTTTTCTCTTACCTGAGTATAAAGAATGATTTTTGCCAGTTTTCTTTGTATATCTTACACCCAGCCAAATTCGTGTTAAAGGATACAGGTGGTTCATTGGCTTGCAACACAAAACAGAACAGAAATCAAAACCTAAATAACTGAGTATTTTATTTTTAAATAACAAACCTAATTCTCAAGATTTTCAGGTTCTTTGGCAATTGTACAGTTTCTTGTTTGTGGCAACTCATTTCCATTTCTTGTATTGGTCTGCTTCTCAAGTCTTGGTGCAATTTCTGAGGGGTTTCTGTTCTTTTTTTTTTTTAATGTTTATTTTTGCTTAGCAGTTTTTTCCCCAAAAAGCACAGAGTTTGTGGGTTTTTCAGAGCTGGATAGAATTTTGTAATAAGCTGGTGATGGAAACAGTATTGGGGAGTTGGAAGGGAGAAGGAACCTCCTGTGACACTTTTTTCCAAACAATGCTCTTGGTCCACCTTAAAAAAGGGAAGAAAACCAAAAAATGTGATTTGCACATGGGCTGGTGACTCAGACAAACATGAATCGTGAGCATATTCCCAAAGGCTCTAGCTAATCAGTTGTGCTATCCAATTTGGCCCTGAGTGGGTTCAGTTCAGCAGATGTTTGCGTAGTTACAGCATGCCACTGGGACACTGTGTTGTGCAATGTTGCATTACATTACTCAGAGCTCTAAAAACTCGTCCCAAGGAGAATAAGCGGAGCACCGGCGGTATTAGTATAGTGATGATGGAAAACCAGTGTCTGGCCTAGATAAGGCCAGCTATATCACTATGCAGTAGGACTGATGGTCACCTGCGACATTACCTTATAGGAGAAATGTGGAATTAGGTATACCAGCACATTCTCTGGGCTCATATTCTCAGATAGAGCCCTTGAAACCAGTAGATTTTTCTTCATTGCCTGGCAGTGATCCTAAGTAAACCTATGTTTTGTTCTTTGAGGTGGTCAAATTTGTGATGCTGCTGACTCTCTTGAGGTGGGAGTGTGTTAAGAGACTCCACGCTAGGAGAGTACGATAAGACCCGTTAGTTTCTGCAGGAGAGAAACAAACAGATTAGATCAAAAGCATCATCTGAAATAAGATGAAGAAATTCAACCAGCTAATGTTATAGAAGGGGTACAATACTTTAAAACTCCACGTGTACACAGTGGTGTTGGTAAATAAAGAGTTGTTCTTGCAAGGAGGTTAAGATGCTCAGCTATGTTTAGTGCTTGACTATGGTAGCCAAACATTTAAATGTACTTTGCTTATGTAAAAATGCGTATCCACCTGAAATGCTGAGACCTACAAAAGCCCTACAGCAGTGGCTGTTTGGATGGCACCACGCTTAATAAACTGTCCTATCCCCTGTGAATACAGTTGAAGAGACAATCCTTGTTATCCTGTGTTTGGCACTATAAATCAGTGTTAACAAATCCTAATATGCTTAGTAGGGTAATGAATGATCTCCAGTTCTCTCACTGTAATTAGTTTTACCAACTATTATTGCAAAGGGTATACTGAAATCCATTTTAGCTCCACTTTAAAATCTCCGTGTGCCCATTCTTTGCAGAAGTGAAGCTGACAACAAAGGTGATGAATCTTCCAACAGTAAATTCAGATTCAAGAAAAGTGGAGAAGATCCCCGCTACAAACCTCTCTGGGGGTTGTAATTACCTCTTAGTATTTACAAACCTCAGTGGAGCAGATTTGGTGTGGAGCAGTGAGACCTGGAAACCCTGGTGTTTCTTTAGCTGAAGTCTTTTAGGTGTTGTCTTTTGTTTTCCGGGAACCATTGCAAACGCAGTTTATTGTAACAGCTGCTGTAAGGGAGGCACCATCATTGCCAACTAAATACATTACGTGTAATAGTGTCTACCCTGGCTCTATTAATTTTAGCATTTATAAACTGTAGTGCTGTTCCTAGGGAGAACTGAGACTCATTAAAGAGTTTGCTGACAATATGACCATCAAAGCAAGAACAGCAAAAGCTGGCGTGTGTATATTTCCAGCATCCTACTGATGGTGGTGACAGTAGCTGGAGCAAAGCACCTGGTTTTGGACAACAAAACTTGGTGTTTTTCTAGAGGTTAAGAAAAACACATAGTAACAACTCGATATTTGAGGAATGTTTAGGCAAGCAGAAAAAATTACCTGGGCTGGAATTTGGTCAGGGCGGATCTCTACTCAGATTGTTTTGAACAGAGATGATGGTGGTCTGAGTTATTTTCGCAGCCCTTCTGAATGGTATTTCCTCATACGTTGTAGAACCCTGCCCTAATGCCTGCTTGTGCTTTTTGAATAAAAAGCTTTGAATTTAAAATATTAATCCTCACAGTGGGTGAAACTATATTATCCAAATACTAAAAACCAAAAGCAAGGCACAGCAGCAGTTTCTTACCCAGCTAAGCAGAACTGATATCAGATTTCAGAATTTCAGGTCTTGGTTTACCCTGCATTGCTGAAACACAGATTTTCATCCTCTGAACAGCGCAATGATTAATTTCTTTAGGACAGACCCCAGATACATGTGGTGATTCAGGAGACGATGTCCTGAAGGCGTTATCGCTTTTGATTGAGCAGTGCTGCGCTGGAGTGTGCTTCTCGCCTGTCTTGGGAGACCATCACGCTCCTGCTTGCCCAAACCCACTCCTGCTTCAGTTATTACAACTGAGCAGGTCTGTGCTCTCTGGGTAATATCTTTGACTCAGTTTTGCCCCTTCGTGTGGTCCCTGTGGTTTTTTCTTTGGCGTGGTGTTATGTTTAGTGCTCTTGCATTTCTGCACTGAATGCTTTGAGCTTGTTAGTCCCTTTTCCTCCTGCTGTTATGTGTGGTTCTCCACTTACCTCGCTGCAGCCGTCTTTTTCCCAAGGATAACAAATGTGATGAATGGAGATGGCATAAAGAAAGAAATGAAGGGAGGAAGAAAGAAAGGGAAAAAGAAGGAAATAGGAAGTTTCATGTATTTGAAGGAATGATATGAAAATCTCCATTATTTGCCAGAAGGGTCTTTAACTTCTGTTGTCGGCAGAAGAGAGGGGTGTTGTAAGTGGTTAGCAGGTAGCTTCATTTACAGTTTCAAAATGTTGAGGCATACTCAGTATGTATTTTTGATGGTATTGCAGGTGAACTTCCTTAGTAACTTTTTTCCCAACAAAAAATCAATTTAGAAAAATCAAGACATGATAATTTATAAACAAATTTTTAATTTTATAATTTCCTCTTCTGGAGATTATAAGATTTATGGAAGTAGCAGAAATTAAGATTTGCTGTCAGTCTAAATTTGGTCTGTAATGCCCCATGTTTCATGTTTTGCTCATCAGCTCTTGCAAGGCAAAAGAATGATTTTTGTGTTCCCCCTCTTTTTGTCTTTCTCTTTCGCATAACGTGTGACACAAATTGCAAATGTGAACCTGAATAATAAAGAATTGCTTCACTGATTGCTAAACATGCATTATGGTGCTTTTAAACTCATTTCAGGTCATCGTACTGCAAATTAGTTTGATTGCAAGTAGTTAAGCTGTCATATACAAAGCCTTCATCTTCCAGGGGTCTCAGTTTCATGTCATTAGAAGAGACTGCTCAATAGCATTGAATGTATTTATTATATGCTTAGTATTTTGGAGGAAAGCTAGTGTTGGGTTTCTAGAGGAGATTTTATATCATTTCATGATAAGAAGAGGGATGGGCAATCCCCGAGTAGAGTGCTTCAGTGATAGTCCTGGTTTTGTATCATATTTAAAGATAGTTGACGATGTTCTGCATGAAACAAGAGCCAGTTTGCTCTTGTTACTGAAGTTTTGAATTTGGGGCAATTTTTTTGTAACCCAAGTGGAAAGAGAGACACTGGACTGTTTCTGATGCAAACTCTCTGCTGGTGTTATTGTTTGTGGTGACATTTTACTCAGAAAAATATAAAATGAACATTTTCTCCTATACGCATTTAAAATAAATGGAAAACCTCACAAGATTTCTGCATTATATAGCTTGAGAATTTGTAGAATAACAAACTCTTGTGCTAAAAGAAGGGATTATGGCAAAAAGCATTATGGTAGAAAGGATTTAAAAGGATAAAATCTGATGAGTTCCCTGATAAAAGGGTTTGTGGTGGTGATGGTTTGGGTCAGCACTGTGCTGGAGACACCGAAATGTGGAATGCTGCGCTGAGAAGGCGTGAAGGTTCAGCCTGCTATCGAGCACAGGAGCTGTGCACCGCTCGGGCCTGCCTTGCAGAGCTGCTGTGCAAGCTTGGTGAGCTTGGAAATCACCAGTACTGTCGTTTGACTAACTGATAGGATTACTGTGGAGTAAGATAATACAAAAGCGTCTGAGGAAACAGGAGTATGCAATATGGATGGATTAATGATGAAGAGAAGCCGCGTGGTGGTATTATTTAGATGTGGGCTTCCATAGACTGTTCATGTTGCCGTTTTCTGAAGAAATACTCTTATCTCCCTCCCTTTCTCGTGTTTTGGAAGAATACATTTGCTAATTTTAGGCTACATCATACTCTTTAATCTTTTAAACAATAGGTCTTTTTCTTCCTGCTAAACTTACAAGTAAGGAAATTCTGCTATAGTTAAGTAAACACTCCTGTAATCCTGCAGACACCTGGTTCCAAAACTTGCCCAAAGTATGCGAAAGGTTAGTGTTATGGCGAGTATTAGTATATTCTTCTTCTGAGTCACGTGGAGGGATAGTGGGATTGTACCTGAAGCAAGGAACACATCTCCTGATTGCAAGAATGAAGGCTGAATTTCACAGAAAGGAGTCCAATCCTCTTCCTCAGCCTTTTATGTCAGAACTCAAAATTGCTGTCTGATAAAATGTAGGACACCAGATTGAATTACTTCATTGAACCACTGCTGTCCCCTGTTAATGGTAATTGCACGGATATAGCGGTCTTTCTTGGCAACATCTCAGATATTTACCTCCCGCTGTTTTTCAATTCAAACCTTTGATGAAAATATTCCCAGTACTTCTTTAAAGCAGACACCCAACTGTCTTTCTTGACAAAGGCAAGGTCTTTAAATCAGATCCTGACAATTTGTGACACAGCAGTCTATCTAAATCACCTTTTACCTATGTCACTGTGTCATTTCCTGAAAAAAAAGTGTCCATCAGAGGAAGGTTGCTGAAGGCTTGGTGCGCGGAGGGTTTGTGTGTGTGTCAGCGTGGAGCTGGGAGATTTGTCTGTTTGTTTCAGTGGAAGTAATTAGATGAAGGCTTGTAAAGTTCCAGTGCATGCTGTAATGGTTCATTATAAATATTTGGGGGTACTTTGTCCATAAGAAAAACATTATTAGGTTATTGTTGTTCTCAGACAATTAGGAAGGGAAGGTTTTGTGATGGCTTTTCCTGTAGTGATGGTAAATCTTTTTTTTAAAAAACAAAACAAAAAACATAGGGCAAATGTTTGCGGCTTTGGTACACCTGAGGGTTAATGTGCATTCAGCTGAAGTAGCTTATTCACCTCCTGAAACCTCATCTCACTTGATGTTCTGAACTTTCCCTCCCACAGAGACGTGCGTGCCGCATCCACCATTCGCTCTAGCAAATGCTATTGTTTCAAGCCATCTTGCATCATGATGAGTAGTCTTTTGACTCAAGCAGTCAGATCAATGCAGTTTTCCTTCCTGAGGAGCCTGCTGTCTAGCTTTGCTGCAAGATGGCGACCGTTCGCTTGTGCTGGAGGGTTTTCCAGCAGATCTCTTTGCATTACTGAGTATGCTTTTGGTACAAACTAGGGGTTGGCATCTAATATCAGTGGAGTTGGCCATATTGCATAGCATCACTATAAAAGAATATCTAGGCAAAATCTGCGAAGATCACTTCTTGTGACTGAAGAGGAAGTCATTCATATGAGTATTGATTATGAATGTTTTAGCTGTTCCTTTTATTCAGTGACCTCTATAACAGTGCTCTTCAGCATGGAGACAGTGCCTACCTGGGTGTTTGTGTGGCACATTGGGTAAATAGATTTCTGGCTATTATTATAATAGAACTTCTTTATAGCGCTGACTAATTGCTCCACCTTAGCAGATGAAAAGAGGTTGTTGTTAAATAGCAGAATAGACACCAGCTATACTAAAAGAACGTGAGATAACTTCATTATCAAAGTGTTACTCTTTGCCAAGGAGGATGTGTCTGATGGGGCTGGTGGTGAAAGATGAGCTTGGAGGGGAAAAAAAAACTGTTCTGCCCTGCGCAAGTGTGTGTGCCAGGCTGGTTCAGAGAGTGAAGTTCAGGTTTGGAGTGGCATCACTGTAGCACGTGATGACATTTGTGCTATTTTGAGATGAAAGAAACCTTTCAGCTGAAGGGCTGGACTGTTGGGTATATCGGTAAATGCAAGAATATGTTGCAATTTCAAGAAATCATTCCTGATGCCAGATGGAAGGGCTATCATGGTGCATCGTGGAAAGAAAAGGTAGAAAGATAAGAGAGGGATTTAAGATTTTTAAAAAACTTAAAAAAATTCTAGAAGAGATGCTCTTGCAATTTCAAGTTCCTGCTGCTGTGATGAGGAATGGAGAAGGGAAGAGAACTGCTGCCTCTTTTCCTGCTCCTATGTTTACTGTTTGATTTCTCAGATGGCTTCTGAAGGTGGAAATAACTAAGTTCAGACAAACAGTTTAATGGTATTGCCACACTAAATGGTATCTAGATTCAGCTTTCTTTTCTTTGATGAAATACGGTGTTAAAGGTAATAATTGAAGTATTTGTACAACTCTACTTTTGTACAGTAGTAGCAGTAGCCCGACAAATTTTCCAGCTGCAGCCCCTGTTTCTCTAGACAAGCACACACACACACACACAGAGTTTGGAGAACTGGCAGCATAGGCGATGGGAAGAGGAATGTGTTTTGGGGCCCTCTGAAAGGCTTCTGATGCTAGCTAGTCCATCTGCACAGAGATCACTTACACCTGGTGGTAAGCCATGCTTCTGTTCTCTCTTCCTGCCTCCCTTGCAATATGAACATCTGGCTTGCAGGGTTGTTTCCACCTTGAAGTGGCAGCTGTGTCAGAGGCGATGTTCTGTCACAGCAGGGAATGGAAGCACAAGCAAACCTGAACCCCATGCTGGCAAATCCACGCAGGCATCTTCTGAAAGCACTATGTCTTCTGCTGTGTGCTTAGAGTTGCCAGCTTGGAAAAGGCAGCCGTGAAGCCTGGGATGCTGTTAAACACCACGGAGGACTTGTTTGCTCCCTCTCCGTTCCCCCTTCCCCACTGAACACAAACTGTGAGAAGTCCAAGAACTGCTGCGGTGCCAACAAGAGCAAAATTACTTGCAGCTGGTGAATGCCACCTGCTCCTGTCGAACTTCAGCCAAAACCATTTCCTCCCCGGAGTGCCCTGGAGTGGGAATCCAAAAGCTGTTCAGAGCCGGGCAATGTTTAGTGTGGATGGGGAAGAGACATTGCAATTCTTGCTTGAGAGCAGCGTCTGTTGCGCAGGAGGTCTCTAGTACGAATGGCTGTCTCTCCTTTCCCTTTCCAGGCTCCCTCAAATCACCCCTTCTGCATTCTTCCAGTATGTTGCTTATGAATATTAATTCAGCCCACTCTCCCTTTATGTGCCATTCTTTTCCCCATCCAAGCTAATGGAAATTTAATGTTGTTTAAAAAAAAGTCCTGCAAATGACAGCAAGAGTAGAGTGTCTTCCTTGAAGGCGCTCTGATGTATTAACGCAATGACACCTGATGACACTGTATTTTGTTCTGTGGTAGAAGCACTCCTTGACCCTGAGGAAGGAAAAGAAACGCCCTTCCTTGTGATACCTGCTCTGTTCCGTAACAGCCTTCCTCATTCATCCCTAGCATCATTTGCCTGCCCAGTGTTTCCCAGTAGTTTGCCGATTATTTTATGGTCTTGGTTTACTAAGTACCTATTGCTTACATAAATTACCTGTGGTATAGAAACAGTAAATAAAAGGACAACATCATTACGAGTTCATATCAAGAGGCCACTTAGCAGCCCTCTGATTCGCCATATTCTTTCTTATAGAGTACGTTCAAAGGACTTTGTTCTAATTGAATCAGTAGAAATTTTGTTGTATTTAAGTAGGAAACCATCAATGTCCAAATGTCTACATTCATTTATTTAAAGGAAGCATTTGAAGAATGTTGTGGAGTTGACCTGCCAACAGTTTTATCAAGTTTGCGGCTGGCTTTAGGCATAGGGAGCTCAGTGACATGTCTTACACAACAGGCACTTGATTAGGTACCTTTCAGAGTCAAAGCCTAAGTTCATGAATTTTGTTGGTTGTGTTGTCGTCCGTCATTGCTTCTTGCTTTCATTTTTGCAGTTCAGTTCACAGTGCTTCTTTCTTCTTTCCTCTGCTCTGCTATCATTGTCTGGTTTTCATAAACCTGCTACGAATTCATTTCTCTTCATTCATTTCTCGGCTCAGTCGTTTTTATCTGCAGTACAAACGCCTGGAGTGATAGTGACTAGGTCCTATGTATTAATTCTTGAAAATATAATCTAGGATGTTTATCTGAAGATAAGTTTGCTGCAACTTGCTTAAAAAGATAAAGAAAGCTTCAGACAGCGTATGAGATACCTATGATACTCAGGCTGTCGTAACCTCACTTGCATATAAAATTTCAGATATGAAAGTAATCATAATATTATTTTCCTATTGGTAGCCTAGTTTCCTAAAACTTCTCCAGGTCCTCTCTAGGGACCTTTCTTAATGGAGTCCTGCACCTGCTGTTAATGATGTGTGTGAACAATTCAAACACAGGGGTTTTTGAGAAGTGGTGATCCCTAGAAATTCCACTGACACCCAGTTCTGCTTCTTCCATCTGTCTCTTCCTCATTCCACATTGCCAGGAAATTTGCTGTTTCTGATACAGGATACCTCTTTGGAGTAACTAATCATTTCCTTTCTATGCATAGCGCAGAGAACATGAAATGCTTATTCCCTGGAAAAGGATGATTGTGCTGCCTAGAAGTGCATAGAAAAGCAGCACAGTAAAAATAGGTCGCAACCATTATCTAGAGGTCATTCCATCAAAACTCCCTTTTGCCGTTTTCCCTTGAAAACAGCTTCCCTGACCCAGGAGGTCTGTTTCTCTCCCGTCTTTCTATGCTTATGCTTTCTGCAGTGCTTAGGGCCCAAACAGGGATGTGTTTTTCCCTTCTTTTTTTCAATTTTTGTGTCAGCTGACTGCATTCATATAGCTAGAGAGCAGTAAAGTATTTAATCTCTTGACTGCTGCATCTAAAATAGATTAAATTAGTGTTTATTTAACTTTTTACTGCTGACTTACAAAATTACTTTTAGTCTGATTTGGATATATAACTTTTTCTGTTAATTTATTGCCATGCTCTGCTTTGATTGCTTTTTTTTGCAGTGGTATCAAGTTGTGTGCTACTTTAATATTTTCTCCAAGATGCTCTCTTGATTAATTTTATGTCAGATATTTATACCACCAAAAGGGATACTACTTAGAAATTCAGTTTCTTAATAAATACCTATTTTTAAAGCTTATACTTCTCGGAATTACGGTGACTTGATTTAACTTCAGTTAATCACACTTTGTTTTATGAAGCTTTTGCATATACGTTGGAATAAAATATTTTCCTGCATCATGAATCACACATATGGCATAAATTGTTACAGGATCAAAGGGGAGATGATTTTGGGATGATGTGAAAAGCATATTGGTTTAAATTGCTGTATACTACCAGCATGATTTCTATTTTGGTACTATGGCAGGATCTCAGTAAGAGGCCGAGAGTTCCTTTCATTTGTTTCTATATATGTACATTAACAGTCCTTGTCTCAAAAAAGCTCATAACTGAAGTTAACTTTGAAGTTTGAGACAAAAAAAACCAAGAAAAAAAACCCGAAAAAACAACCACTAGAGAGGAAAAGATGTCACACAAAGATATTACGTGTAAATAACTAAGTGATCTTAAAAATCAGAAACGCGTTTGCAGTTGCTGTCCATAGCCATTAGTCGATGTGTTTATGGATGTGAAAAGGCACAGGATTGAACAGAAAAACTGTACAAATCTAGTACCAGAGTTTCAGGTTTTGTGTTGACCAGTCTAGTTCCACTGGCTTCACCAGAGCTGTGCCGGGTCACTCCAGCTGGTGACCTGGTCTGTCGGATTTAGCAGGTAATAATGCAGTCACTAGGTGTGTAGGGACTGGCATACTTCACAAATCGTGTTTTTCTGTGTAACTGCCTAGGAAAATACTTCTCTTTTGTTGTTGTTGATTTATTTTTTGCTTGTTTTGCTCTAGGAGTTTAGGCACAGCCGAACTGATGCTTTCATGTGCTCTTAAATTTGTTTGTTAGTCTAGCGCACTACAGTTGACCTTTCTTTACACCAAAAAGGGATGTAAATAAGCGTGAGTCTTTGAGACACACCATTTTTTAACTCGTCCTATTTGTCAGGTGCTAATTTTTGAAAGAAATCATGATATATTGCCATAAAAGTAAGGAGCATGCAGGTGAATCTTCCAGCCATGTCCTTTAGCTGTGTCAGCTGTAGTTGTTGTCGCCATCTGAAGTCTCCTGCCTATACCGTGAGTGCTCCTGTGCCTGCTGCACCAGTCGGCCGTGGATAGATTTAACCACAACTCTAGCATTGTGCTTTTTTAATCGAATGTGGTTGATTGTGTCTGTGGTGGGTGAAGGTGTGCTCACATGATCCCGTCTGCTGGCTGCACTGTACATGTGGTAACTTCCGACGGGGGAGCAGTAACAACCAGTAGGGAGTTTGCAATGTCTTCAGCTGCAACAGCTGTTTATAAAGTTAACATCTGTCCTGGCCTCGGTCTCAAGATTGTCAGTGTTTTCATATTGATGAATTGAGCATTTGTAAGGTTTACATAAAAACATTCCATTTTAATGGCTTTGCTTTTGCTTTTTTTGCAAATGGCTTTGCTTTTTGCTTTTTATGTCCCTTTGGAGGAAAAGCACTTGTATGTAGACTTTTTTTCTCCCAGAACACCTAGATATGTTCTCTGCTGATGGATAGGCCTTGTTGCTTAGTGATAAAAGCAGTGTTTCTCACATCAGTTTAAATTTCACTCTCCTCACAGTCTCATCTCAACAAAGCATAGGTTCAAGTTTAAATAGATGCTTACATCCATTTTATTCAGGAGAGCGTGTAAGCACACATGCATAACTGAAGTCAATGGGATTTAAGTGTGTGCTTCACTTTAAAGCATGTGCTTCACTGCTTTCCTGAATACAGGGGGGTTTAATCTAAGTGGTTTGGAAATTACAGTGGCCTTGGACATATTGGTTCTTTTATCTATCTGGAAAAAGGGCTACTGTGAAATTTAGTAAGTACTGTTCACACTTTGAAACTTTTGTGTAAAACACGGTTGTTTCTTTCATACTCATCTTCCTTGCAGTATGTTTAGTTTACACATAAAAGCACGATGCGAAGGTGGTTGGGGTTTGTTCCTGTGCATTAGAGTGGGCTGGTGTTGAGACTGAGTGGTGTAGGTAGGCGTTCAGACTGTGGCTCTGCACAGCTCTTCTGTCTAAAGAGTAACAGGACCCAGGACTGCAACAATTAATCACTGCGACTGGCACTGGAGTCTTTCCAGTGGCCACTTGTAAGTGCTTCACTCACCCAGGGTACGACATCTTTCCACATACTGTGTTAGAATTAACAACTTAAGGCAGCTTGAAGAGCAGTCACTCATGTCTGTCTGTCCGGATGTCTGTGTTACTTGTACATCTGTTTACACATGTAATTTTCTTTCAGATGTTGAACTGCAGCTCAGCAGCTGGGCCCCAATGTTTTGAAAATCTTTGAGAACTAATTAGGCTCTCCTCAGAGTATGGCTCATCCAGCCAGTCTGAATAAACAAATGTCACCGTTTGTATTAGGAAATCTCTACAAATGACTGATCCCTGTCATGGGGTAACATTAATCTTTTTAGTATAGATTTCCAATAGTTAACCATCTGGCTCCATGCAGTTTTCCAGAAAGCATTCACTGCCGGGGCCAGTGGCACGAAGAAGGTGGGATTAATAACCTGAAGACATCATATGAAGCATTAATCTTTAGGATTGGCCATTTGTTTTTATCAAAACAACTCCCTTAAGATAATATTTCACAGCATGTGGTACTTGCATGGAGTTCTTTCAAAATGAGAAAATGTTTCAGTATCTGCCATCATCTGCAGTTTGCAAATTTAGTGTGGATGATGAAGGCTGGGAGGATTCTACTTTCCCTGTTGGTTTATGTTGCCTGTTTAGTGGAAATGTGTGGTCTTTGCAATGTTTGTTGTTAAAGCTCTTCATTCAAAATAACACTTTTATAAAAGAATCTAAAGTTACTGAAGTAAACATTAATAATTGATATGCAGGCTGATACAGGCAGCACTGTATTCATCCGACAGATGAACTTTATCAACTTCGCTGTAAAGAAAAGTCCAGCATCTTTGTCTAGTTTAAATTATCTCAATCCAGCTAAGCACTGAGGCACCTGCTTGGCTTTAATCACCGGTTGTTCTACAGATTGCATTGGTCCTAAGTGCTCTGCTGAAATCCAGCTGTATTACTTAGGTCCTGCCTGAGGTCCCTGACTTGCAAGCTGTGGCAAATTACAGGCGAAAGACAGCTGAAGAGGTTATGGCCCTCAAGCTGTCTGTCCTGCCCTTGTGATGGAGATTACCTCCTCTGCAAGGCAGATGAATGAATGGCTGCTAAAGCATATTAAGTTAAGCTCAAATTGGAGGCATAATACTCCAAGCTGAAAACTTGAGCCCTCCAGAAGCTGCTTCATGAGCCATTCAGTTGTCTCTGCTGTGGCGGGATGACAACTGCCATCAGGGGAGTGGAGTAGATGGTGCAGGGAAAGGTAACTGCTTTGGCTGTCTGATTTTTAATCTATCACTGCATGCAGATCAGAGCTCTTGGTCCCTTCCTTGACAGCCTGGTTTGTGAAGCTTGCTGCTGTTCACAAAGCTGGCTGCCTCCTGTGCTGCTGCCTGACCGCCCTTTAGTGCTGTCCAACGCTTGCCTGGCTTCAGCTCTTGCCCAGTACAAGCGAATCGATTCGGACTGTAATCTCCTTGAGAGGACAGACTGCATCTGCCATGTATTTGGGTGCAGCATATTGTGAACGCGATCAGAACAGAACTAATAATTCTCCTAATCTGCATGTGACACTAGTGTGCTTGAGTAATGTACAGCAGTCTGTACATAAACCATGTTTATACCTTCTCACCCAATCATGTCTGTTGCAGTATTTCCAAATAAATGCCGGGTTTCTTACTGATTCTTCCTGATAGAGAGTGATTTGTAATAATCTTGTCATACCAAACTCATAGTAATACTAAATGAAGACATTTGTTGAAGGAAGTGATTGTAAATTACATGCAAATTCAAGCCTTGCTGGCATTAATCAATACTGAAACACAACTTTTGCATTCCTGATATAATACTACTGAATCTAATCCCGTGGATTTTACATTTCCATGTGAATTAAACATTTATTTTGATTTAAAACTTTTTTCCTACTGGACAATGAGAATACTTTTGAGTATTTATACAGTCTTGGAAGACCTGTGCTTTCATACACAAGGCTGGTAACTTTTGTGCATAGTTAGTTAATCTGTACTGCTTAAACTGGTTTGTGTACCCATCTGGTTTTGAATGTAAGATGGTCAATTAATCTGACGGAAAGATATTTGATTTTGTGTTGAACAGACTTGAAGTGAGTTGGCAGTTATTTAATCACAATCACTGGAATGTTTTTCTCCAAACCAGCTTCGTTATTGTGGTTGTATGTTGTCATGCTTGTTTCTTTTCCTAACCAGCTACAGACTGTGGCTCTGTGGTGTGGTGGTCAGCCATTGAAATGTAGTCTCAGCAGCTATCCTACCTTGCGTTCTTCTGGAGGGTCATGTGCACATGAGAGGTTGCTTAAAATACAGCCACAACAACCTAAAGCAGGTGGGTACCAAATCAGCCCTGCACGACGTTGCAGGTGGGTTTGTTCAGTTCAGTGGGACTACGCAGGATACATTACATTGGGGACATAGGTAAAGCTTTGCATAGTCAGGCTCTCTAAAAAACATTTTTTGACCTCAGAAACAATGCACTGCTTTTGTGCTGTGGCAGTGTTTGATTGAGAACCATCTCAAGGTGACTATGATATGCATTTATTTTCATTGTAGGAGCCCTGTACTCCCTAATTAAGACTGAAGGGCCGGTGCTCTACTCAGAGTGTATAGAATATTAGACCCTAGTTGGAATGGATGGAATCAGAGTATTCTGTTAGATGATTAATTTTTTTCAACATATGGTAAAACCAGAGCTCTAAGTAAACCATCAAACCTGTTTGAAGGTTTATGGCTTTTTTTTTTTTTTGTCAGGCATTTCAATACCAGTGTAGTTTGGTTCAGCGACATCAGTACTGCATACTTAGCAATGTAATTGTAATGATATTTTCATTAATAATAGAGAGGTGCTTCCATATCTTCTGATCAGTTTTCCATTTAATCTTTCCACTAGTATCATCAAAAAATGCCTTTGTTGAATGTGGAAACTGCGGTTGATTGTTTTTGATAACCACTAACACGTTCTGCCAGTGATTTTTTCCACTCGTTATAGTTACACAAGAAGATTAATAGAACTTGATTTTATTTTAAAATATTAGGCATCAATAATACAAAAGCTAACACTTTTGGGAATTTACCCAACTGGATTATTAGTCACAGACAAATTTTTTATGTAAGCAGTCACTTCAGAGTGAACGCAGAGAATGTCAGCTGTTTATTCATGGCCATGTGCATATAGGCTGGTGTGTGTATTTTCTAGGAATAGCACTACTATGGCCCATTTTCATTCTGTTAAACTCTAGTGTTTTAAATATTTAAGAGGCTACTGTACTTCATTCCTACTGATCTCTCTATTTCAAGCCTGATTTAAAGCATATTGAAGTCAATGCACATTCTTTGTTTGAGCTCAGTACGTATCTCGGTGACTTGAAGTTAATAGAGCAGATCATCTTCTGTGATACATGTAGTTGATATTTATGCGTCTGCATGAATGTGCGTCCGTGCACACACTTACATTAAATTTTGCATACTGTCATAGATTGTTGTACTATGGAGTCCGCTAGTCTTTGAATCCAATTTATGTGGGAACTACTAGCTCAGTGTAAAATGGACAACAGTGGAAATAGCTGACATGTCTTTCTCAGTTCAATTATTTTCAGCAACTAGAGTTCAACGGTCAATCCATTTAGCACTGCCGGGCAGTGCTGCTGTTGGCAACTTGCAGCATCCTTGTTGCTGGGTATATTAACTTTGGTTAAAGAGAGAGTAAAGGGTCTGATGTAAAAGTCACTGACTTCAGTAGGCTTTGGGTCAGAACCTAAATACAGTTCTTATCTGCTAGATTGTTCAGCTATTGCATTTTACAAGCGTATTTGTGTGTTTCTTGTAGTGTCACTTTGGCATTAATTGTCTGAGGGAAGCAATATTTTTTGAGAAAAGAAATTATTAAAGAAATAAGGTTTGATTTTCTGTTTCTTTAATACCGACGTCAGGGTGGTGTAACTCCTTTGAAATCAATGCAGTTACACCACAATAAAACTGCTGTTAATGGAGTGCAGAAATTGATGTTAATGGAGTGGAGAAATCTGAGAAATCCTTTCTCTCAAACTCAGTTGACTCTAATTTTGATGACTTCCCTTGAACTGGAATTAGTAAACACTGAAATAGATAGAGCGGCACTGGAGTAAAAGTAATGTAGTGGCATGGAGAATACATCCCTTATCAGTCAAAGTGACCGCTACAGAACCATTCTAACTTGAATTTCCTTAGTGGAAATTATTCTTTAATCAATCAATTTAACTGGAATGGCTTCAGAAATCCAGCCAGCATTTCAGTCGCAGCTCAGATTCTGTGTTTTATGGAACGGGTTTTTGCTTTGAGAGAATCTTCTCCAAATGTATCACTGTTGTAACCCAGCTTCCTTCAGATGGAGTAGATGGAGGTCAATTTGGCACTGATGAAAGCCGGAAAACCACAGTCTGTAAGTTTTAATACAACTTGCAGACTCTTATATGCAGTAATAGTTTTTCTTTCAAAATAAAGCTGAACGGTTTCATTTAGAGATCAGATAGTAAGATTCAAAGCAAACATAAACACAAATGAAGGCGATTTGCTTTCCAAGACCTTCAGTGCTTTGTATTTAGATGTTTGCAATTACACATTTGTCTGTGATAACTGTAAAACATCAGAGTCTGTGAGGAAGTTCTTATTTTTCACTGCCTCCCTGTTGCTGGTGTAGTGCCATGTCGTTGCACAAGGTCAAAGTCATGCAGTACAGATAAACCACAGTGAAATCTGCTATCTTTAGGAGAGGCTGTAAGTCATGAGCAGTACAGTTTTGTCCTTTCCCTCTCTTCTATCGCTGTGTGCAGAAAAAAATGACTCTAAAGTAGAGCAGCATCTAGAACATCTTGTCACAGGGGTACACTGAATTATTAGTGTATATAGCATGCTGTGCCTGCAGCTGCCGCAAGAAGAGACATGGCTTATGTCAAAACTTCTGTGCACGCTGCTGATCTATATAAGCCTCATTGGTCCGTTCGCATTGTTGGTACACGCTCAAATTAGATTGGCCCACCAGCCGACCTAGGGGAAGTTTGGCTGGTGTGGAGGTGCCTTGAATCCGGAGGCTGCAACGCATTTTAACATCCCTCTTTCCTGGTTACATTGCAGTGTTTTTACCAGACCTGGGCTAGCAATTTACAGAATGCGTATCTGGAATTTTGGAAACTCCGACTTCCTCTTTGTGTTGTGGATTTCACTGCCAGTTCACACTCGCCTTTCGGCAAAGCACAGCAGAAAGATGCTGGGATTGCAGTCAGAGTGCTGAATGTCTTTCCTTGACTTGTGATTTTCAACAGCTAAGCTTCCCGCGAACAGACTTTAACATTGTCTGAGATTAAATTCCTCATATTAACAGAGAAATGTGAGCCATTGTTTGAGATTCTGAAGTCGTGGTGGGGAGACAGAGAGACAAGGACACACTTTTGTTGAGGGGACTTCACTTTAATGATCCAAATGTCATTGCCATCCAGACTTAATACATTGTTTTGAGCAATGACTGGTGAATATATAATGTGTAAATGTCTCAGAAGATTATATTGATCAGAATTTAACAGATGAAAGCTGTGATCCATGATTGAATTCTTACTTTTGAATAAGAAAAAGTGACTACACCTGAAGCATTTCTTCTGGAGAAGAGTGGGGTGCTGGCTGACTATTTTATTTGACTTCTCCTGATATTTGAGTACAAGCCTCTGAAAGAGAAGCCGAATTAAACATTAGGGACTTTGCAAATACGACTCACGATCCTATCACTGTAGCGAAGTTTAAATCGTAGAATGAGTCAGACTGATTTGGGTTGGAAGGGACCTTATAGATCATCTCGTTCCAACCCCCCTGCCATGGGCAGGGATCCCTTCCACCAGCCCAGGGTGCTCAGAGCTCCATCCAACCTGGCCTTGAGCACTGCCAGGGAAGGGATAGCCCCAGCTTCTCTGGGCAACGTGGGCCAGGACCTCACCACCCTCAGAGTAAAGAATTTCTTCCTTCTATCTAATCTAAGTCTCCCCTTTTTCAGTTTGAAGCCATCACCCCTTGTCCTGTCACTCCATGCCCTTGTCAAAAGCCCCTCTCCAGCTCTCTCGCAGGCCCCTCCAGTCACTGGCACCTGCTCTAAGGTCTCCCCGCAGCCTTCCCTTCCCCAGGCTGAGCAGCCCTGGCTCTCCCAGCCTTTCCTCCCAGCAGAGGGGTTCCAGCCCTTGGATCATTGCTGGGGCCTCCTCTGGCCCCACTCCCACAGCTCCAGGTCTTTCCTGTGCTGAGGGCTCCAGAGCTGGACGCAGGACTCCTGGGGGGGTCTCACCAGAGCGGGGCAGCGGGGCAGAATCCCCTCCCTCGCCCTGTGCCCACGCTGCTGGGGACGCAGCCCAGGGTATGGTTGGCCTTCGGGGCTGCGAGAGCACATTGACGAGTCGTGTTGAGCTCTTGTCAGCCAGCATCCCCAAGTCCTTCTCCTCAGGGCAGCTCTCCATCCATTCTCCGCCCAGCCTGTATTTGTGCTTGGGATTGACCCGACCCATGTGCAGGACCTTGCACTTGGCCTTGATGAACTTCGTGAGGTTCACGTGGGCAACCTCATGAAGCTAATGAAAAAATATTGAGCCACAGGCTTAAAAAAGAGGCAGAAATATTTATTACCTCCAGTAGTCTAAAGGCCTTATCTTTATTGTATTCAACTAGAAGCCCGAAGGACTGGATTTTTTTTTTCTATGACATAAATCAGTTCTCAGTGTTACCTTGGGCTTATCAGTCATGGGACTTCAATTTCAGTGTTGAGATCTATGGATAAGAGATGAAAATGTCTCCCAAGGTCTACACTAAAGCAAATTGCTGTATGCAAAGGAAAGACGCACATGGGACCAAATACAAGGTGGTGTCGTCAGCACTTAGCAGATAAAAGCTGCGACTGGCTTTGACAGGAGTTTTCCATGATCAAAGTTTACCATCTTAAAAAGGATGGCAAAAAGGCTGACCATGTGTTCCCATGCTGGGCTTGTGGATGACACAGTGATTTTTAAGCAACGTATTTGTCCCTCGAAGCAAAGCTGAATTTCACGCCATGGCCATAAACTCTGGCAGTTGCTCCCTTGCAAGGGAGCGCTCCAGCACCTGTTGTTAGCTGTGCACAGTACATCATGGTTTATTTGTTTTAGTATAGGTTGTGGAGGATAGTTGTATAACTTCTGTAGGTTGCTGGGTTATGCGCAATCTTTTTACTAAACGCTTACAGCAAATAAAATCACAGAAGTGCTGCATAATGGATTGTGGGGTCAACATCTTCCCATCTTCCTCCTCCTTCATTTTGTAGCTTATTTCAGCCTCTGAGAAATGCAGACAATTATGCAGGTGTAGTCTCCACCAAAAGTAAGAAAGATTGAATTTGCTATTTGTAGCACTATAAAGCAAATACAGAATTCGATAACGTGTATTTTCATTATCCTAATGGAAGATTTCAGTATGTTAAATGTGTTCAGATGTCCTTGGCAAAATTGGGGTCTGTCATGTGAAATGGAGACAAAATGTGTTTCATCATCTTGTGGTTATTAGACTACAAGGATTTCATTGTAAAGCGCAACAAGTAATTGCAGCCACGTTTCTGATGCTATTGACTGCTTTATCTAATGGAAATGATTCCTTTCTTGATTATTTAAAATGAACCTTTTACCATTGTCACGTAAAAAGGTTGTAGAGTTTTTTTGAAAAAGTGCATTACAGCACCACAGTTAACAACAACAACAACAACAACAAATTAGGAGTGTGCACTTCTCAGGCAGATTTTATCCAAGGATCTAGAGGTGCTTTAGGAAAAAAATCACAATTAAACTTCTTGTGTGTGCAAGGCAAATGGAGGAGATGATTAGTATAAACCTGAGAAACTGTTATTCATGCTAGGTCTGACTGAAACCTGGAGAAGTCAATGGTAGAACATTCGTTAGTGTAACTAGCTTTGGCTCGGATGTGCTGTCCCCAGGTCTGCCGAAGCCGGTGGGGTGGTTGTGTGTCTTCGGTGGCTGTGGGATTAGGTTGTGAAGTGGATTCATCTGCCTGGAGACAGCCAGCGTGGTGGTCACCCTCTGCCCGAGCGCTCTGAGCTGCGTGCAGGACTTGGGGTGTCCTGTGTTTGGAGGAGATTCGCTGCTGCGAGGTTGGTTTTGCGGGAATCGGACAGATTTCGCTATGGAGTTCGCTGACCTGCTTTTTTAGTTCAGGACCTACATTTGAACTCAGTGCTATTGTGCAGTAGACCAGGGATGAGGGTCCTCCATTGATACCTGTTACGTCATTTTCTTTCATTGCTTTTTGTGTCCCAAGAGACACTCGCTCTGTCATGCCTTTTCTTTCCCTCGTTCGTACGTGGACACACACATACAAACACTCATACGCACTCTTTCCATGCTGATAGGCTTAGGCTACGAGCAGAGGTGCAGGTACATTAAATGCTTAAATTCGTTACAAGATAGCCGCAGAAAAACAGGGCAGCTTGTAAAACCTGAAAGCTAGCGGGGACCCGGAATTCTGCCCTGCCTAACATCACAGTCTATCCGAGCTCGTGTGGGACGTACCCCTGAGAGAATATTATTTTTCAGGTGGTGTCAGAGTGACAAAATGAATTTTCACATGACACTGGAATATGTCGTTTGCTGTCTGAGGTCTGGGCTGTCGGTTCCCCCTGTTCTTCACAATTCAAGATGCGCTTTATAGCTACCAATTTGCAGATTTAGGATGCACTGTAAAAATCTTACTTATAGGATGTTTGCCTGGCAGCAAACATGCGTTGCTGTGGGCTTCAATTCACTGCAAATCTAATGTTCAAGTATATCACTTGAAAATTTCTCAGACTGTCATTGCCAGGCTTGTCTTTTGCAACCGATAAAACATTCCTGGCTTGTTTTGCATTTCTCAGTTGGATGTATAAAAAAAACACATATATTTTATTCATCCCGGAAACATCAGAGACCAAATTCCAACACCCGGATGATGCGTCTCTGCAGATGTGGAATAACTGTTGGTCTAAATGGGGTTATTTTAGATTTATATGTGTGAAGCTAAGTGGAGCTTCACATGGAGGAAGGCCCAAAACATATGGCAGTACCAATTTTGTTTAGAGCAAGTTTTTAATGATTTCCACTGTTTGATCTACTGTATTGTAGATTTTATGGGTCAGTGTGGGTAAAAATATAAAATAAACATCTGGTAATGTACAGCTTTGTTTGTGTAGATTTATAGAGCCGGGAAGGGATGCAGCCGGTGTGTGGCTGTGGATCCAATAAACAGATACTGTGGTTATTTCTGCTTTTGGGGGAAGAGTTGATCAACTGCAAACATCCCCACTGCTGAGTTTGCTCAGCAAGCTGCTCAGGAGACCCCAGCCAATAATTATGCTTTCCAGGCATTTGGTGTTTTATGAACTTGTTTCTGATTTCCCCCCATATGCAAATGTGGGGTTTCAGCCAGGCCAAGGCACTGGGAGCAAAGTGCTGATGTGACACTTTGTGCCAGGATTTAGTAAGGTCCCCTGAAGCACACAGTCAAGGGAGCTTTAGGGCTACTAAGCTGCTCAGCCACAGTGCCGTCATGTTGCTGCTTGCCTCTCTCACACCATTAATTTGCTACCAGTTGTGAATCGTGGTTTCCATGGGGCAGTGCAAATAAACCTATGGAACAGGGTGCCACAACGTCTTTTTTGCCATTAGGCAAGGATTTTTTTTTCTAATTTTATTTTATTTTTGTTGCTTTCAAAGGAAACTCCCTTTTTATTATTATTATTATTTGCAACATGTTCACCAGACAAAATGATTATGTTAAGGCAGAGACATCACATCACTTACATTTCATAGCTCAGTGCAATTTTCATAAAGTGCGAGGCAACATCCAAAAAAACATGACTCAGAATTAGAGTTTCAGAAGATTATTATATAGACATTATTTCCCCCAGGTCACGGGCTTTAGTCAAATTTGGAAGAGAATGAAATTGCCAACAGTGAAAAGCAGACAGAAAGGTATGAGTTCATGAGCAGAGAAATAACATTTTCATTTGTTCCTTCCCCATGGGAAAGATTCAACATTCCGGTAAATGGAGACGGTTATAAGAAATGAATTTTTGTCAGCAGGGATGTGATTTTAAGGCTCACTTATCCATTGGCAATCTAGATTTCTAACCCCAGGAATCTAGGAAATTGCTACAGAATGTAGTCTTTATTATAAACAAGTTTTTTTTTTCTTTCGTTTCCTTTTTTTCCCACCCTGTCTTTTTTAGTAGTTGAGGTTTTTAAGGTGCAGGTCTATGCTGCTCTGAGCATTTCAAGGGGTCATGTTGCCACAGAATTATTCTGTGTGGCTGGCTGTCCCTTTGAACTGTGTCTTCTGTGGTGCAGTGATCCCTCTCACCCAGAAATTCCTCTGATCATTGGAACAAGGATGTTTCTGAGAACTAAAAGCACCCCCAGCAATGTGTCGTTTGCAGTAGACTTTGCTCCCAAGGATCTAAGTACCATTCCTCGCTTTGTGCTTTTTGCCCTTACCCATTTTTTAAGCTCTTCTGTTCGCACAGGCAAGGAGAACCAAGTAGCAAAGAGTTTTAGGGGGTGGCTCTTGTTTTCAGCGTGCACAAATAGCCAGGATTTTCAGGCTTTCCATGGCACAATCCCAGGCAGACTACTTTGTAATTAAAGAATTTTCTTCCAAGAGAAATGTTCATTTTTTCCTTCATCTGACTCTTCTAACCTCACTGTGTGTTTAGATTCTGTGTGGTTGTTCAAATGTTGTTACTGTGCCTTCTTGAGAATAAAAGTGATTTTAGGTAACCTTAAACCCTCCATTTCTGATGATGCAGATTAGTTCTCTGACGTTATCATCTTTGTATTTAAAAAAAAATTAATAACTTGGAAACATGCACATCTAAAGCCTCCTTTTCCTCGTGTTTTTTTGTCCATTTTAATATCTTTTCTTATGACCAAGACCTATTTGCCTTACTGTATTAAATGTTATTGCTGTTGCCTGCCAACATCTTACTCCCCGCAAATTGCATTAGTTCTGTTAACTTCATTATCGTTGTGTCTAAACCATAGTATAATGATTATGGAACATCATGATAGAGGCTGATTAATAAATAAGAATTGATTACTCTGACTTGCTCCATAGGCCCAGGAGATTTATACCATTGATGGCATTTTCTGAAAAACTGCAAATGCTTAAGAAAGATAGAAAGAGGGGAATATAATTTTGTCTTACAAGTGCACAATCAAATTGCATTCCTTTGTCTGTACTAGCGTGCGAGGGCAGTCAGAGCGGTAGCAGCAAGAGCCTCTGAGTGGATCACTCTCAGTGTTTCGCTATGGAATGATTTTCCATTTGCTTTCCTTGCTCTTAAAATGCGGCCGTCGGTGGAGTGTTTTAATGGTGCTGGCTGGTATCAAAAGGGAAGTAGCTTTTGCTTCGGGCAGACGTACAACTTTTACCGGTGTTTATTCATAGATAGTATTTAAACACACCTTAAGGACTGAAAAAAATTAAGCTAAAATACAAAGTGTTACAGTTGTACTATTGCGTCTCCATTTCTTCTGTTGATCTGATTGTGGAGCCTGAAAACCTCTACCGATAGGCTTCAGGCTGCTTAGGCCGGTGTCCTGCTGGTCCCTTCCCTGCCAGCGCTGCCTCACACCTGTGATATCCCTTTCCAAGGGACACACCGATAGCAGAGGGCCAGGACTGTGGAGAAATCAGGAATCCAACGGAAGTTTGCAAGCTGCTTTTTGCTGGCTTACATACCTTTTTTTGGAAAGTGAGTGCAAGTGGTGAAGGGTGTAGGCTCTCCTGTGTGCTGCATGACTCTGAGCTGTAACGTGGTCTCTTGGTTGAAGCAGTGGTAGGTTGCGTGTGAGCTGCACTCCAGTACTGGGCGATACTCCCTGATCCACTGGGCGTGCCTGCAGCTTGGGAGCCCAGGAGGGAGCTATCGTGAGACAGCCACGCTGGAGGTGTAGAAGAAAGTGGTCTTATTGTTCAGTGACTAATTCCCCTGCAGATGAGAAGTACAAATGGGTTGGAAAAGATTGAGTCTTATGTTTTGAGACAATTTTCATTACTATTGGAGTTGGAGGTAGGTTTTCCTTGCTTACTCTAAATAGTGCAATTTCATGGCCTCAGTCAGGACTGTGGTGGTCGCTCTGAGTTCTGAGCGTGGAAGGAGATGGAGCAGGAAGGGCAGAGTAAGACCCTTGCACCTTTCGGTGTATTACTGATCTCGAAGTAAAAAATGTAGCAGAGAATGGAGTTCAACAGAGACTGCCTTGAAGTTACTTGTCCTCTACTGTCTTTGCAGGAAAAGCATAATTTTCTGCATGTACTTGGTTTAATTCTGGCTTACGTCTGTCCCATGAGAGGCTAACTCTCACTGTAGCCAAGACATTTTACGGTAGCAAGATTAATCCTTCTTAGGCTGTGAATTAGCTTTTTTCACCATCACTGTGGCCTTTATCACTGCCAAGGAGTCCGCCAGCGCATGAATAACACAGCTGAACCCTTTGAGAAATCTCAGGCAGCTTCCCATCACCAGCGCGAGGAGGGATTTGGCAGGTATTTGAAATACAGGCGCTTGTCGGGGAGGATGGCGTTGGGCTGGCAGGCAGGGAACGCGCAGGTCTCGGGCTTGGCCCGCTCAGACAGGGACCGCCGGTTGTCGCATCCTGGCTGGCCTAAGGACGAGCTGCCGAAGGTGCGGAGCCTTCAGAGGCTGCGCGCAGACAGAGCTGTGGCTGGCGGGGGGAGCGTGCCCCGGGTCAGGCCGGGTGCCGCGGCGGAGGCTGGGTGCTGCCGTGGTAGCTAAATGGGAAGCGGCTCTGCTAGGTGTGTGTTTTTCTTAAAAGTCTTTTCTGAGAAACACCATTAAACAGAGCTTTACCAGATTTGGGGTTTTGTTGTGGTTTTTTTGTTTTCTTTTTTCTGTAGGAAAGCACTCCATTTGCCAGTGGACTCCTATGAAGGCATTTCTTGTGTTCCTGCAGTATTTATTGTAATTCCTAGAGCTGTCAGTCAGGGCTCAGGCCTCGTGGTGCAGACACGGGCTCACATTGCTTACAGTCTATGAGAAATATAATGATCTGCACCTAGTGAAGGGAAGCATTTAATGAAATCTCTTTCAGACATGGGGAACTAACGTTTTTACTGCTTGTTGATAAAGTCGTTCTCTTCTTGCTAAGTGTGCTGTTGGGAATGGAACAGAAAGCTCTTGTGTCTGATTGTTTCTTTTGCTAGAGCTAATGTTTTGAATACGTGTTTGGCTCCGGAATAAATGTTTTAGGTTATAGTCTGGTTGTGCCTGTGCAAAGAAGGAGCAGAAGACTCATGCTACTCAACAATTCTGAGATTCCTCAGTTCAGGGAAGTTGGAAATTATTTAGGGAAAAAATCCTGAGAATATAACTCAGGCTGCTACAACCCCACCTGACCCCGAGCAGTCGTTGGACCGGTGATGTTTTAGTGCAGGGCACTGCCCTCGTGTTTCATTTTGCTGTGGTGCTCTGCTGCTTTGGCGTATCTCGCTGAGCTGGATTAAAGCTGCAGAGGACCCGAGGGCCCCTTGGTTCCAGCTCCAGCGTGACTGGACACATTTAGAGGTTAGAAGCAGCCAATGTGTTTTCTGCTGTTTGGAGCATGCATGACTGGGTGGCAGTTTTAAAGCTGACAGGATCCACCTGTGAAACTGCCCTTGGATGTCAGTCTGAGTGGAGGAGGAGAGAAATGGAAGATTTGCAGTTTATTAGCAGTGGGAGCCCTGAGAAGAGAAACAACGGTTCTTTTCTTTTGTAGCTGAGGCAAGGCTTCACCAAGAAGAGCCCACCAGTCCCTCCAGGAGCTGGCAGCTGCCAACTTGATGGTTCTGGCCTATGTAACTGAGGCAGCAGAGCCATCCCCAGTTTACCATTATCATTTACCTTATAATCTACTTCGTCTGCTCTTAGGGCTGGGTCTCAGTTTGGCTTTACAAAGACGATAGGTCTGAGGTTTTGGGACTTTGTATTTGCTTTTGCATGTGTGTGTGTTTTTTCAGCATCCATGCACAGCGACCCTCCTAAGATACTAGTAGCATTTCTTATTGCAGACATGGCTTTCGAGGGTTTCCTCCATCTGCAGATCTTCCAATGCGTTTCTCCTCCCCTGCCTTTCTTGCAGGCAACATGCAGATGTTGGAAAATTGAACACCACCTCCTTCCCCTTGCCCAGGTCTGGACTCGCACCTTTCAACCTGCAGTTGGTAGGGAGGGAGTTGTGGCGATTCTTGCAGTGGTTTAGTGTGAGAACTTGTAAACCTCTCTCCTACTTTGTCCTCCAGGGAAGCCGAAAGCTTTTTTGGGGATAAAAAGGGTGGGGGGATTTTAACATACTGCGGATTTTTGTAATTTATTCCCCTTACAGACTTGCAGGGGGGGAAGGATGAGGTCTATGTTTCTTGGCTGCTTTTATTTCGGCTGTGGTTCCACCTATTGCTTTCTGTCCTGTTCCGAGCAAGGGACACCATAATCCACCCTTGGCAGGAAGTGTCTGATGGGAGGATTTTGTTGCAAGAAAAGACTGTGCCGTCTTCTCTATAACTTCTGCTACCATTTTTTTATAATAGCTGCTCTTACAGTCTTGGTGAAAATACCGAACTGGTGGCCTTGGACACCGAAGTCCTCAGAGCCATTCCAGCATGGCAGGGGAAAGTGCTCTGTTTTGCTGCCCTGACTCTCATTGGACCTTGGAGGGTCAGTCTCAAAGGGAGTCCTGGGTCATTCCCATTGTACCCTCAGTCTGTCTGTTGAGGCAACCAGCTATCAGAGGTATTATTCTGAAACTGAGAGAGAAAGTTCTTGGGGGCTTTGAGAGTGCTTTCTGGTCAGTGGGGTTTGTGGTGGTGGTGGTGGTTTTGGGTGGGTGTTTTTTTTTTTTTTTTTTTTTT
>Ga0065711_1002441_pt1 | contig 33865 bp, 16 predicted proteins | sample Hoacrofraction12_FD_59098 | JGI IMG/M metagenome (GOLD analysis project Ga0065711, IMG submission 59098) | Hoatzin crop microbial communities from Cojedes, Venezuela - Epithelial fraction 12 v2 (version 2) | ecosystem: Host-associated > Birds > Digestive system > Esophagus > Crop | place...
GGGGGGGGGGGCATGCACTAGCATGTGTGTACAGACACTACAGATGAGTCACAGATGTGATTAGAAACAAACACTAACACAGAGACACAGTACGAGAAATGTACCGTTTGCCTACAGCAAATATTTTTTTCCCCCCATTCCATCCTGTATTAGTTTTCAAAAAAAGGTCCTCAGTTTTTCCAGGCAAGATTGCTGTCATAGGCAACATACCAGCCAAATCCAGTACAGATATTCCTCAGAAAAGAAACACCTTTACTACCAGCTGCAAACAGAAAACACTGACAGACTAGTTTTGCCAGATACATCTAACATTACTTTAAAATTAGAGAAAAAAGTAGTAGCAGAGATCAGGCAAACTACAAGAGGGAACAGCTGATTTACGAGTTTCAGTCTCATCTAGCTTTTGTTAATGATTCCTTGACTAACATAAAGAGGAACACCTCAAGCACTGCACAAACTACCTCCATGCAGCAATTTTATAGCATACAAATCTCACACGCTCAGTTTGGCCCTCCAACTCTACTTTATAGCTGCCTGCACAGATAAAAGGATACTTTATAGATATCCATACTTCAAGGGCTCTGATTTTTTACCATTTGTCTGGAGTTCTTCCTGTGAAAATGGAATTACAGGAACCCAGTACTTTGTTAAGCAGCTGTTAGGATTTCCATTTTATTGAGCCAGTCTATCCAACAAGCACCCTCAGCCATTCATCTGGCCAAAGTGTTATGAAGATGAGGTGTTTGAAAGGACCTTTCCTTTGCTTAAATCCTTGGCTATTATAATAGCCACTTCTCTAACTGCCTTTCTCCCTTGAGTAAGCAATGTTACAGTTTCCCCCACAGCTTCACAGTTGGATATGTCACAGTTTCCAAGATACTTTCACACTGTTGATGTGACTGACATTTCTTCAGGCAGCAGGACTGAATAGTTCACATGAAGGAAGTTTTTTTGGTCCTCAGGATCAGAAAACCTCCTTTTTCTTTTCAGGAATCAATACATTTATGAACAAAAAAGGGTCCCAGGCCAAAACTTCATCCTTTAATCAGCAGCAATGAACACAAAGGGTGAAAGTTTATCCAAATCTCTGACTATGTGAAGAAAACAAATCAGCATGAGCTTCTGGCACAAAGAGTGCTGAAAAGGGCATGCCTTCCAGCTGCACGTTTGGTCTACTTCTTCCCACAGTAAAGTGTGTGCTCCTAAATGAGGAGCTGCTCTCTCTTCCCTCTGAAACTTTACCAGAGATCTGAAGTATCTGAGATATGCATTTTGTGGCTCTTTGCCACAGGAACATCTCAGTACGTCGTTCACAGGGACCAAAAGTTTGGCCATCTCCACTCTTACAGAACACAGGCCTTTAAGTGTTGCTTTCCAGGCAGTAGGCCTGGCTGAACTGCTTCTCAGCCTGAAGTCTGCGCACTTGAAATCCAAAGGGTTTCCCCTTTTCTCAGAAGGCAAGGATAAGGATGAATAGGTGGCAGATTTTGGTTATATGTGTGTAAGTGGTAAAAGGCATTGCACATATGAACTCCACTACCTGCACACTGGTGCCTGTCCTTGAAATATGTGTCACTAGGGGAGGTGGAGAAATGTTTACAAATAAAGGCAGTAGAGACAAAGAACACTTTCAGGATCATGTATTCACACATCTGTGGATTCACACGTGACTCCTGAACTGAGAAGAAAGCTAGGTCAGCATTTATTAAGGTGAGGCTTGTTTTGGGCTGTGTTTCTTTTTAAATACAGTTGAAGCATTTCTTAACAAGGTTGGGTTTATGCTTAAGATCTTTATACTAACTCAGGTTTTAATTTGCTGAATAAGTATCTTCGGGACTTTAAACATGAGGTTTCATTCAACCGACTCAATGGCTGTTGTAACACTGTTTTCTTACATGGAGTGCTAACATGAGTGTTACCCATCTGAGCAGAAGCAGAAATCATTATCCCAGTAGAAGGATCTTGGCAGTGAGGAGCAGCATCAGACAATCAATCAGCATTGCCTAGTAGTAGTCAGCCACAAAAAATAAAATAGTCTAATATGCAAAAAAAAGTTGATTTAAAATTCAAGTAAAAGCCTCTAATCACACAATAGTATACCATGGAGACACATTTCTTTATGGTCTGAACTGGTGATCAACTTCTGCTCTAGGCTTCTAAAGGAAAGAATGCTTCCAGAACAGTACTGTAGAAATCCTATTCAGAAAAGTCTTCCTTTTGAGCTTAAAAAAAAGAGGTGACATTAACAGGAAAGTTTAACATCATTGGTTAAAGTGCCAGGAATAATGATTAGGGAAAAGAACTAGAAAATGGAGAAAATGTGCCTACATTTCCTACCACTCTTCTACTAAATTAATGATGTCACCAGTAGTAACAGATCTTCACAGAAAGAAAAAGGTATACCTAAGCTGAAACTTTAGCAGTAACAAGCCAGGGAGGATAGCTCCTGGGGGGATTTTAGTCACAGTACCACAGAACCCCAACCCAGCTCATTCTTTCGGCTTCTTGGGCAGCTGTACTTAGCTCCGTGTTGCCAGAGCAAGCTCTGCACTGCAATCACAGGGTGCTACAACTGACACTGCCGGGGACAGTTTATAACAGCACAGTGGTTGTATAGCTGTATTGTTTCTGGTATATGGAATAGCTAGGTCAGTGCTAATTCATTATCTCTGCATTGCACTACGATTTTTAGATATACCCTAAAGTTCACGTGGGAAGTCTCACAGGAAATCAAGTGCAGTCTAAAATGGAAGCCAGGTGTCATGCAACTCAATTCAGGGCTTCACCCACAAAAGTAATTTTTGCAGAATACTACAGCTCAGTCCACAGACAGTTCATTCAGTGTTCTGCCATCTTCTGACTGAGGAGGCTGGGTGTCTGTTCTTCCACAAGCCTGAGTATCAAAATCAGCAGCTAATAAGGAAGAGAGCTAATCATGCCTTTGTGCATAGTGTGGAGCTAACACCCGTCTGATCCATGTCACAGCTGATCTTCAACTATCTAGATGTTTTCTTGCCATGCTGCCATCGTTTACACCTTAACTGCAGAAGCCTTGGTTATGGAAAGGATTTGGAGTGTTTGGCAAAAATCCCAATAAGGTGAATTAACATTAATTAATTCATTAATACACCTCAAAAAAACATGTTGGCAGGGAATGTAATCTTTTATCTGTGTGCACCAGGAGGAGGGGCTAGTAGCCAGGCTTGATACCTTGAATTTGGTCTCACTGTCTTCAACCAATGCATGAGCTTCAATTATCAACAGTACTATGGCAGAATGGAGGTAAATATCAAACAGGTGAAAATGAACTCCATTTTTTAAACCAAACTTCATTAATTAGAAGACATTATTGTGCAATGCATAGAAATGAAACACACTCAGGAGATGGTGATTTAAAGTTGTCTCCAAGGTCAGGAGGACATAGCTATTTTCTGCTACCCAGACCCAACATCAAGTTTTTCATTGCTGGAATTTTCAGTCCCAAAAGAGTATCAGGTCCCTCAAACTAATTATCAGTAAATAGTACATACCAAGATATTCGTGTTGTGGAATCACAAAATTGGTGAAAAATGGGAGTGAAACGGACTCCAAGAGGTCATCTAGACTGTTCCCTGTTCCACGCAGCAGGTATATAACTATATTCCTGTAGCAGAGATTCATGTAACTCAATTTTAAACATCTTCAGTGATGGAAATTTCAAAGTCTTCACAGGTAGCACTTCACTCTCCTTATTCTTAGTTTGTGCTAATGTCTAAGATCAGCCTGCCTCTCTGCAGTTCCAGTCTATGTTTCTCTTCTTGCTCAGCGTGGGGACGATTACTACTTTCCTCTTAGCAGCAGCCTTTACATATGTGAAGACTATTGTAATGTCTTCTCTAGTCTAAACAGCTCCACATCTGTCAGCCCTTAAATGGCAGTGAACACGAATGTTCAAATTTCAGGAGCTCTGAAAAAGTCAGAAAGACCTTTTCACTGTATCTCACACATAGAATTCCATTTTGGGGTTCACATTTTGTTAAATTATTCAATACAATATAATACAGTGAAGAGGATTCCTCTCTCTTGAAAAACAGAGATGAAAAATGTATTTGCATGAAGAGTTTATAATGCTGCCCTTGATTTTTAAGAGGAAATTGGTAACAGTAAAATAAACTATTGCCTAGTCAGAGCTGCAAGCCAGACTTTACATTACTCCAAGAGATTTCCCTTGTAGACTCATTTTGTTTCAAGGTGTACAAATTCAGCAAAATTTTCTTGTTCTGATCAGAGCCATGGGATCCACAGGTCTCCCACATTCTTTTGTATGTCAGGACATAATGTTTGAGCCTTATTAGAGCCAACTGGTTAAGAATTACAAACTCTTATGAACAGGCAGAAGTACCAGGATATTGTGTACCAGGAATATGCTTTTCATTTTGCATATTCAGAGGTAAGATATTTCAATGTTCATGAGCAGTGTCTGATACATCTTGTATTTCCTTCACTTCTTTTGCTTCTCTCTGTTCTGTTATGTATTTAAGCAGGGGGAAAATACACCTTATTAGCAATACACTTACGATCCCTTCTGGTAGGTGATTTTTATCCTTCTACAAATAAACAAAGAGGTCTCTCACTAGGGGTAGTCTCAACCTTGTTAAAGATATCATAAGAGGCCACAGAATCTGAGGTCACCAGTTCATGGTGGTTTTCTTTTAGTGAATATTCAACATGTGTAACCAGACTTGCATTGTATACACAATACATAAACCAGGAGAGTTTACTTCACATTTTGGGGAAACTGCTGAGCAAACGGGGCACACCATGAAATAAGTATCACACAGTTTCTTCTATTGTATGTCTCCAGGAAATTAATTAATACCAGAGAAGGTATGCTCTGTGTAAATGTATGTAATATGGATGGCCTGATTTTTTAGTTTCTTTTCAAGTCACCTCTGGGGAGAATTTTGATTTACTATTCCAAGAGAATATTGTGATCTCTAACTATTCTGCGTGTTAACTCCTATGTGAAAACAATCCTCCAGCATCCATGTGCCTCAATTCAGGGCTTCCTGACCACTAGAAAGATTGACCAATAGCCAACAGGTTAGGCAGGAGAAAAAAAAACAAAGAAAAACGTTCTTTTCAGGGTCTATGGGAGCAAAAATGATGGATCTTTAAGGAAGAAGGCCTTAAGTCATAGACTTAGGAAAGCTTCTTACACTTCTTCAACTACTCATCCTCACGATGAAAAGAAACAAGTTGTATAAGCAGTCCAACAAGTTGTATAAGCAGTCCAATAGTTAAGCTACACATAGATAGGAAATAGAAAAAACTCTGTATTTACTTTTGCCTTTCCAGGGTTAACAAGTGATGAGATCTACAATAAACTTCTCCCTTTTCCATTTCCTTTCCCTACCCAACAACTTTCAACAAATGTTCTATGCAAATATGTTGGTCTGAATGGTTGAAAATTGTTGCCTCCCATCATTTGAAAAAAATGTCTTAAAAGAGAAGGTAGCATTGCTGGATGTACTGGAGCTTTTGATACACTGTTTATAGGTAAAGCTACTTTTTTTTCTTAATCCTAATCAGGCAGATAGGAAATTACAGCTTCAATCATTACAGTACAGCAAAGTTTTATTGAACTATAAAGCAGGATGTCATAGAGGGAAAAGTCCTTTCTAAGAGGAAGTGTTGTGAGCCAGCTGACAAAATTCTAATCTTGATTTCACTATCTGGGAGTCATTGATATGAGTAAGGTGAGTCCAAAGTTAAGAGAGAATACGGAAAGAGAGATGTGAAAGCTGTGTCATCTTTGAATACCATCAAAAATAAACTATACAGAATTTCTCTGTTTCACATTATGTAAAACTCAGAACTCAGGTACATAGAAAAGGAGAAAAGAAATCCCAACAAACTATTTGAAAAGAGGAAGAGAAGAAGCTACATTACCCCAGCTTGATCTTTGTGGTCACTCAAATCCTCTCATTTTATAAAATCAATCCCAACACCCTTCTCTCTACAAAGAGGCCGAACTCTTGTGAAAGATGCTGAATTCTATGACAACACAAATGAAAACATACAAAGAGAAAATTACTTAACAGTTAATACTACAAGTATACAAAAACCACTACATTGTTTTTTCACCACTTGTCACAGTGCTGAAAGAACTGGACACTGACTTTAACAAACTATCCTCTTCAGGAGAGTAAATTTATATTACCAGCAACCCTAAATATAGGAGTAAAAATCATTGAACTTAATCTTTGCTTAAATTTGGAAATGTGGTCATGTGTTCCTGATGTCTGGTTGCAGTGACGCTGTTCTGCATTTCTCCATACATTATTGGATTTCCAATTATTCTCACAAAAGTGTCAGTCAGGACTCTACTGCAACTACACGAGCCCAAAGTACTATGAATAGAAGAGAGTTTAACACTAGATGGCAATATGCCTTTGCAAAATATTTCTCTGAGGTGCACGTAGATATAGGCATATATTTTTCTAACTATTATAGTATTTCTTAGTTCTCGTGTAGGTTTAGGCATACAGTTTTTATTTGGCTTGCACTAAAACAAACTTTGCTTTCCTGCTATTGCATTTTTCTCATTGTTTGCTTTCAATTAAGTTTAGACAATACTCTCATCTAGACCTGACCAAACAGAAGAGATTCACAGTTTAACTGGGAGTACCTTATGAATTATTCACTACTCAGTGTGTGTGGGAAACATGAAGAATCACATGATGAATGTTGATCAATTCAGTCATGCTTGGTGAAACATAAATCAAAAGAAAGTTTATTTTGTGAGCTACTGCCTTGCATCTATTGATATCAATCAGAACATGAACCTAATCATGTATCTATTAGACTCACGATTCCGTTGGGTGGCATTTTTCTTCGTTACATGAAACATTAATCTCGGTTGCCCATTTTGTGCTCATGCCTAAGCATGTAGCCTCTACTGAAGTCTAAATGTCAGTTATGCAGGTAAAATAGCCTCGACTGTACCACAGTTATCCAAGGTACTTTGGCTGGCTTACCTGTGCTTAGTGTAGCTCTTGCTGAGTTTGTTGGAAATCCCAACATATTATAAATCAAACCTATAAGCCCACACTTTGTAAAACTAAACCCACATTATAATTATCAACTAAGCTGCTAATTAATGGCTTGCTTGGTTGTTTCCAAGAACCAAGTATTGAAGTATCTGAAGGTAGCATTAATCCGTCTCAGCAGTGGCAGCATCTCAGACAGGCCTTGGCCAATTCTCTACATGACTTTAACATATCTTCCTTTTACTGGCACTTCTTTTCCTATGAAAATGGGTCCTTGAAGCTGTTACCACTTCCATACACAACTTATTCTCCCTCCTATCAACTCAGGAAGTAACAGATTCCAAAACAAGTTAACTGCTAGTACTGGTTTGTCTGTTCAACATTTTAGCTACTACCCTCTGGATAGTTCTTCCCATATTTCTGCAAAGGGCACTTTTACACTTCTGTGCTTTATATGGATGTGTCTGTGGAAACAAACATGGACAACAGGAGATTATAGTAGATAAGAAAACGGGACATCTTTTTGAGGTACTTTGTAGAGGCAGATCAAAATACCTGACAGAACAAGCTCAATGTCACTTCTAAATTAAATGGGAGTCTGCAAAACACCTCAATTTCTGTCACCCCGATAGGCAATATTTATTTTAATTTGATTTAATGTGAGAGGAATTGGATATATGACCTAAAGCAAAAATATGAAGGTTGCTTCTAACAACCATATTGACAGTCAATGAAAATTTCACTGATAAAAGTCACACTGGAAATGCCAAGGAGAGCTTTGAAGTGATACCACCATGCAGCTTAGCTAGTATTAATAGATGCAGTGCAGTGACATAAAAACACAGTCTTCCGTTGTAACAGTTCTGACAGTTTCATTCAGAAAATGTTTGTGGCAATATTTAAATCAATCATCACACTCTCAAGAAAACACTTGATTAAAAAAGATTCGAAACATGCCATGAAAGTATGCCTACGTCCTAGCACAAAATCCTTCACTGATTAAAATGAATAAGAGCAAAAATAACCAAAAATTCCAAGAATCCAAAGCAACTGAAGAATGATAACAGCATGGGAAAAGAAAGGAAAGGGGGAAGTAGGGGATAATAGTTCTGAAGCAAACAGATAATTGACTAATTCCTCACTCCTAATTAAGGATTTAAGTACCAAAAACTAAACTATCCACACAGGCAGATGATGCTCGTTACCTGCAAGATCCAATATTTATGAGAAATTTCTGGTTTATATTTGACCTCAGCTTAGGTTTTTATAAAGGACTTTTTGTTTTATTCCAATAGAAATAAAAAAAGTTATCAAAAGAACATTTCTTCCCTTCCACATATATTTGCATTCCAAATGTTGCAGCATTGTGCTAGGACATGATCAGAAAGCATTCCAGCTGAGCAGAACAATTGCTTTAATCATAGTTACTGTAGCCTACCTCAAAGTTAAATATAATTACTGAAATTTGAAGAAAGCAGCAACCCAAATCCCTCAGGTATTCTAAGGTGCACAAGGACAATAGCTTGATGCTTGATTACACACAGGGAAGTTGTTGTTTGGACTTCTGTCAGCACCTGGATGATTCTGTTTTGTGCCCAAGCTGATGATGGCTGCTTAGAAGAAAATGTTCTTTTTCCCCAGCACAAGAAATATCTCACCTCCCACTGTCAAAACAACATGATCCTGTCAGTCCCATACAACTTCTTAGTAAGTGAAATGACTAAATAGTGTTGGTGGTCTAAAGATCTTTGTCTCCTAGCAATTTGCTACAAAGCTAATCTCTTTCCTGCAGTGGCAGTCTGGTTACATGATACAGCCATCCATCACACCCAAGCAAGGTTGCTTGAATCCATTGACAGAAGTAGGGAGAAAAGAATAAAGGACTTTTACACAGCACAAAATTCGGGTTTGTGACTCACTGATGGCCTAAGACCAAAATAAGCACCACCTCTGTGTGGAATAATGCCAGCGAAATCCCTTTGTTCTGATATTACAGTAATCATCTGTTAAGACACAGCTACCAAACTGCTTCTTAATCTGCAACTCCTCCATGTCAGTCTTGCTTCTCTTGAGTCATGTATTTTATGATGACAAAGATGAATCACATGGAACTGGAGAGAAAATGCTTATATTTAAGAGAAGGGAGCTTTACAGTTCCGCAAAACCCTGGAATTTGATCTCTGTTTGCATCAACACTGGGATCCATTTTCTTAATAATGCTTTTTCATCAGAACAGATGGAGGAAACGGACTTCAACATCCTCCTTTTCCTGTATTTTGAAGCCCCTGTAAGCCAGTGCAACTCTAGAAAATATAAAGAGCTAATCCAACTCATACCAAATGAGGATCTGGAGCAGCAAATGCACATATCCCAAACACAGCCACAAAATGCAGAAGATCAGAAGGTGCAGAGAAGAACATCAGTTGAAGAACAGCTGTGTAAACCTCAAGGGAAACATATTTGGAATAAGTTCACCAACTTGTGTGCAGTTACTCTATATTTGCATCGGTGTAATGGAGAAGCTGGCCACTGTGCAAAAAAGTACGTTATCTCAGATTGACATCAAGAGTGCAGCTTTGGACCCAAACAGAAGGCAGTCGCCTAGAGTGCTGAATGACCTGAGAACCACCACAGCTCCACTCCTTACAAGTCCCTGCGCCAGCTGCTGTCTCCTGTTTTCTGCTGCCATTTAAGGAAGGATCAGAAAACATGGGGCAAAAGCGGATGTCTCCTGCCAGCAGCAGCAGGAACATCATGCACAGCTCTTTAGAGCCACTGTTACCATTGCAGATTACTCTGACAAGCCTTGACCCAGCTCCTCAGGACAGTTGAACATGCCTCTAACTCTGTTAAAATGTGCTAAAAGAATATTGCATGCCAGCACTGAAATCATTAACAGAAAGCATGTATCTGATTGTGGCAGCATTCTTTTTGAGTTGGGGGTAATGTGTCCCTGTGACACAGGCATGGTGACATGTCACGCCTTTGTTTTCCTAACATAAAGGACCAAAGAAGTCTATGTTAAGCATTAGCCAAATAGAGGCAGCTGATACCTATCTATTTAGATATTAAGCAAGTGACTTGGAGTTGCAATTTTTTTTGTTCTGGTTGGTAGTTTATTGCAGCTGAGTGGATAGCCTCACTTTATCGTTTAACCACAGTGTACAAGCAAGAGACAAACTGGTACACTGTAAACCAGAGGACTCCATTTAGGGACAGATATAGCCCTGATCTGATACAGGCTGAGGAAAGAGGGCATGGAAAAGGCATGGAAGTGGACACGGACATCAGCACTGCAAAAGCCATGGAGCCATGACTTCAACACCAGAGTCTTGAACAAGCATCCCACTAGGGGACATTACAGGGAGGGAGAAGGAGGGGAGGCAGAGTGGGAAGCTTGAAGTCCTGCTACACCTGCCGCCTTCTCTCCCCACCAATTCCACACTGAAGTTTTCTCCTAACATGCTTATCAGTGTATCTTCCACTGATTCTGATCCTCTTTTACTGCCAATGAAGAAGTTGCATTACAAGCTGCAAGCCCAATCCTAAATGGTATTTAAATACCAAGCAGATTTAACCCTACACTTAATAAAAGGTGGAGGAGAGGGTAAGCATCACAGCTTGGAGAAGAATTTTTCGTATTGCAGTTTGGGTGTAGAGGGCCAAATTTTGTCCTCTGGATTAATAAGCTTTTAAATACAATAATAGCACTCAAACCGTGAACCTACTTTAAAATGTTAAAGGACTGTTAATGAAAACTTACATTCTCTAAACAAAGTCAAAGATCCAGCACCATTTCTTAACACCCTGACTTTTCAGATATCACAATAAAGGACACAATACAAATCTGTGCTTTTACTTGCTTAATAATACATGTTTATCATGATCCATAAACATTTCACCAAATTTATTGGTAAGATACAGGCATATGATCCACACTTCATGTATTTTCCTTTGTACTTTCAAGGCAGTGAGGGAGGTTCATTTATTGTCTTGATCATTATCTCCTCCTCTTCCACCCTCAACTGTTGTTTTAACGCAGGCTGCAGGGATATCAAAGAATCAGTTACCTCGACTTTGAAAGCAGCTATAGTTTTCACACCTCTCACCACCTGCAGCAAAGGATTTCTGCAGGTATGAGGTAGCTGCCAAGAAAGCTCCGTCTCCTGCTCTCTAGAGCTTCAGTCTCAGGAATGACGGTACATGGCACAGCACACTGTTTCATTTTCTCGCTACGACCTTCAGCAGGAGCAGAGTTAATCAACATGATGTATTTTAAAATAACTCCAGCCCTTTATGTGCCTCTTCCCACAGAATTAGCAGCACCAAGATCAGATCAAAGGAAGCAAGTATCAGTTTTTACACTATTATTTTGTCATCTCCAAAGTAAGAGTAATTTCACCTTCCTTGTTAAAGAAATCTCACATAAAGTGTGAGACAATGGGTGCTTTGAAAAGAGTAAAGTTAAACCTTTCTGCTTCTGTTGTCTATCTGCTGTCCCTGCTAGATGTATCTACAGTATCTGAAGAACCTGAATGCAGCCTTGTGATTCTGAGAACTTGCCCATTTTTTCTCAGCAATACCAGTTGGTCTGATTAAGAACCTTGCTTGGCAGAACAGTGTATTTTAGCAGTGGCATCTGATGTCATGTCCTCTAGAAACAGCAAAACACACAGTCTCTTCAAAGACATTTTTAAAGTATGACAGCTAGTGGAGGCAGGAAAATGTACAGGGTGTGAATAGCTTTAATCAGTTGATCCACATCTCCCCCAGGTTCCCTAATTAAAAAAAAAAAAACAACAGAATTTTCTTTCTCATTAAATATGGGCAGGTCCCCATATTTTTCTGTTTCTGCATAAGTGTGTTACACTTGTCAGGCAGAAAAGCAGAAATGACAGGTGAACCATCTTGCACCAAGAAAGTCTGATCTCTGAATGTTTCATCAAGGAATCTCTTTTGCTCTGACAGATGTGACAGATACGGCATTCTTTTCAGGAAAGAGAACTGATCCCTCTAGACAAGCCTATATCTAATAATTATGAAGGAAAGTTTCGTTATTTGTGCCTTCAAATAGCTTGAGATTATATAAACTTTTTGGGTAGCAATATGAGTTTTTTACAGTAATTTCTTTCAATTCTTACATACAGAGAGCTTTTGATCACTAAGAAGTCGCCCTTAATGTTTACATATTAACAGGACTTTCATCAACACATGAATGTGGCTGAACATAGACCAATAAGATTGTAAAATCAAGCCTGTCTCTTGCAACACTGTCTCTGAGCTAGATTGTTCCTTTATATGAAATACACTGGGGAAATGACAGAAACAACTCTTGGTTTATGTATGCTGTAACAACGAGAGGGTTTGAAGCAAGAGAAATCTGAAAATAAAAAATTTGCCTAACTGAAATTCTGGGGGATAGTTCTAGAAAACACTGGCACACATTTTGCCACTAGAGATATAGTCTACTGTGGAGACGAAAATTTCATTCATGTGTCGTATTTTTTTGCAGTCAATTTAGGCTTATCCCTGGTCCCGTGCAACAAAACCTTCTGCTGTTATTCCTTCTACTGACCACACAGCCAAATCCAGGGGAAAATCCATAGATCCTTTATAAAAGAACAATTGTCAGCTCTGCTCCTTCTAGCTTTCTAGTACAAAGTGTGTAGAGAAGACTCTGCGAGCACGAGGAATGAGGATGGTTTACTACCTATTTTGCATACAGCAAGACACATCATACCTGCAGTATTTTCACTTTTGAGAAGGCTGACTGAGCCATACCAAATCCCAGCTTAAATAAATGAAGGCAACTTCTAGTTCTTTATGTTCACCTGCCTTGCAAAGTACCAGGGGCAGGAACTAGCAGGCTCAGGGGTTCCACTTCATGTTACACATGGGACACACAAATTGAGTACAAGTGCTAAATACACTCTTCATTTCATGAATCTCCTGAAAAGCGCTAATCCAAGAAGGGGGAAAAGGGAGGAAGAGGCAAGATAACAGCCTAGTTTTGCACTTCACTGAGCACAACTGACTCCTCCCCTCTTAGCCACATATCTACTGTACCCCGCATCCAGACGGGGACTGTGGTGTGCAAAATAGCAGAAAGCTACCCCCAGGATGAGAGCAAGGCAGCTGGTGTGTGGAATTTGGAGTCTGTGTTTCATGTTCTGCCTTTTCTGCATCTTTCTGCACCAAACCACAGCAAAAAGAAAGCTGAAGTTTGTGTCCATAGTAAGTAGATAGATCACGGGCAAATGGAATTTCTTCAAAACCTGTAACTTACTGCTTTTCCTGTATTCAAGGGTAGGGGAGAGGGGGCATCTTGTGAATGTTTAAGTGTTTCCTGCATACTCAAAATCCTCTATTGCATTCTACAAAAAAAATCCTCAATTTTAAATAAGATTTTATAATTTTGTCGCCTTTGTACAGTCCTAGATGAACTTCCTGGATTGACAAAGGATGCTTTTTTTTTATAGTTCTAACAGACAAATCAGATAGGATTCTTTTTTAAAATGTAAAACAAGATTTCATAACTAAATTTCAACTGTATACAAAAGTCCTCTTTGCCACAGAAGAGTTTCTACTCTTCCACTGGTTTCAGTGGACTAAAAAGCAAATCAGATTTCATTATGTGAAACCCAAACAAGTGTACAATGGCATTGAATCAGTAACATAGCACCAGCACTGTGAAACTAATGCTATTTGTAATGATTATGATGTACTGTATCTCTGTGGGAAGTCTGAATTTTGTTCTGAACATCGCACATGCTTGTAAATCACTCACGTATTTTTGTGCTGCAGTTTTTGATTTTGTTTCTTCCTACCTGGATTAAGAAATAAAAAGAAATCTGGTGGTAAAATATTAAAATTATGATACATATCTACAGGAGGAATTATCCTGTATAATGCCAGGATTCATTGCAGGAATGAAAAATCTTGATATATCTTTATAGATGTGTCTTTTATCTGAAGTGAAATTCCAGAACAGATTCAGTGTTTTCAGAGTAACAGTTTAGTTTATATTTAGATATTAGATGACACTTTCATCACCTCTTGTAATGAAAAAGTCAACATGTGGCTTTTTAAGTCTAATTTCTGCAAAGAAAGAGTGTTTCATGGAAGTCAGCCACAGAAACTGTATCATCTAGAGCAGTAGGCTTTTTTTTTCCTTCTGAATTCCCAGTTAGTCCTACCAAAATATTACTGTTCTAATATTTCTGGAAAATTACTTACATGCTTCTGTTTGTTTTCTGTTTATTTAATGTTGTAGTCTACACCTCCTAAAATATATAAAACTTCTCTAAAATACGTTGAGATATTTTACCATTTTTATAAGTTGCAAACATTTATATGAGCTAATTAAGAGTTACATTTGTCTAAATAAATCAAACAGGTATTGTAGCTATCTAGATTCAAGAAAAGCACTGTGAATATAGTTAGCGTCTGCCAGATGTATTACTCACTGTCCTTGCATATTCCTTGTGACTGCACTAATTATATCCTTCACAAAAAGCCCAGTAATATGAAGGGAATTCCATCTATTTTATCAGGTATTTCGCCATGGTGATCATACCCCACAGGAGTTTTTTCCAACTGACAAGCACAAAGAAGTTGTGAAGCACCAGGGATATGGACAGCTTACCAAGGTGCGTTTGCTTACCTCATCCAATATACTGAAATATTGGAATGTGGTCTGCTGATATTCAATTTTTGGAACTTTGTTTTCACATAGAGAAAGTCCATAGTAAGTTGCCATATGCAGATCTCCAATAGGAAAACCAAAGAGTTATGAGTAATCACTGATTTTAAATGACACTGAGTCAGCCTGTTCTGGTTCAACCACAGCATATGTTGAGCTGTTTGATTGCAGACTGGGGTCTTCTAGGGGGAGCCAGGCACTGGTGACCACTACAGTTCACCTGAGACCAAACATGAAGCTTTCACCATTAGTAGCAAAAGACGGCGGAAGTGCTCACAGACCACCCTCAATCCCTGCTGAGCAGGAGTGCTTCCTAGATCGTGAACTACTAAGACCAGTAATAGCAGAAACTTCTCTGATGCTGTGCCAGGGAAAGTTGATTTAAAGCTCAGCTATTTCAGTGCAGGCACCGGTGGAATACAGCAGAGCTGAGCTCACACACAGGTAGCAGCTGATGGTAGTAACTAGCAGCAGCTAAGGCAACTGCAGAATTCAGTTGCAGAAACTGTGTCTCTGCATTAACTGTAATCTGTACTAGCTGCCTTCTCTTGTGAATGGAGCCAAGGGTGAACTCCTGTTCTATCAGGCTGTAAAGGAACATGTGTACACCTGGTGCTTTTAGCCCTACTTCTGCTTCGCTCTCACCAGCACTACCCACTGTGTCTGTGCTTTGTTCCTTTTTTCCCATCCTATGACGTTTGGATGGAAAAATCCCCTAGTCATTTCTCCACGATTCCAGGAACCAGGCAGCCTCTCTGAAGTAGTTTAGACTTTCCAAAATTCTGGATGTCCCAGACAAATGGCTACTGTGCATGTGTAGGCAGACTGTGAGGTGTGTATTTCTGTTAGGCTGCTGTAGAATAAGTTTGCTCACACATCTTCTGTCCAATGGGTTCAGCACAATGTACACGTTTCTCTCTCCTGGGGGAACTAGTCACTTTCCAGGTCTTCACCAAAATCAGAACAGAACAAACTGCCTCAGGGGTTCCTCCTCCTCACCATTCTTAGGAGGCCATACCGATCTCCAATGCAAGGTCAGCTGTTTCCTCTCATGTCACATGCCTTGAAGAAACAGGCGTAACAGACCAGCTTCCTACGCCTTAAATCAGCTGTGACTCAATCACTCCACATCCACACTACGCGAGTTCAGCACTACATGCCAGTTTGCGCCAGGGCATGGAAGTCTTCAAGACCCAGGTGTCAGGATTTAACACCACATGTATTAGGCAAGTTGGGGCAGAAGCCTAGGCCAAGCATATACCCTAGGAAACTCTGGATGCACAATTCCAGCATCAGAAAGAGGTGACCACATAAACACACTGTGGGCCATGTCTGGCACTCTGGATAAGGCCCTGAGTAACTTGGTCTGACCTCATAGCTGACTCTGCTTTGAACAGGGGGTTGGACTAGAGACTTCCTGAGGTCCTTTTCAGCCTGAATTATCCTATGGTTCTATGACTTAGAAAAAGACTTCAGGAAGCAATGAGTAATCACTGTACTTGAGATCCCAGTGCAGAGTAATGTTTACATGAGCAAAGTTGAATATAGTTCAATTTAGGCCAGCAAGCATCAGGTACAAGTAAAAAGATGACAATACTGAGACCATTACAGGGACATTGTATGTGATTTTCATGTCATGTGTTTACAAAATTACGTTGGTAAGTTGGAAAATGTTCAGCAAACAGCTACTAAAAAGCTGAGGCTGGAAAAACCATTTTGTTATGAGAGTAGACAACTGTCATCTGTTTAGTTTAACACAGAGCTTAAGTGACTTGATTCCATCTTATTGATTATTATCTTATTGGGAATAAGATCTGTGATGGTAAAGAACGTGTCATGCAAAAGTGTAACAAGACCCAGTGGCTGAAAGCTGGGAACGTAGGCAAGAACCAAGAATCAAATGTCTCAAACTGCTGATAATAATTGCAGCAAAATATCTGGCAGCTTGAAGGACTTTTACTTGAAGCCTTCTGTTCAAGATTTTCTGTCTTCCTGAAACGTAAAATCTTGCTTAAACTACAACTGTAGCCTCCATATGGAATCACTGGTGATATTCTATGGGATTCATATCCTGGACGTGTCTTCACAGACAGGTGGTTGCCCTGTCTGCACTCCCAGTTCATCAGCTGTGAGCCAGCAACTAGACAGATGGTGTTGGGACATCTCTATGCCTGCTTTAAGTCACCCTGCCCCTCAGCCAGTCTGACTAGCTTGGATAAATATACACATAGCTTTCTGTAGAGCAGAATGCAAAACTGCATCCATCAGGAAGATATATCTAATATTATTCCATACTGTAAACACAGCAACTTTACTGCATTTTTCTCCTGTCTTCTTTCCTCCTTCACTTTAGAAAGGAAAAAGGTCTTTATCAAAATAATATTAAATATTATCCCATTTTTTTCATTGTGGGAATGGATGTATCGCATACTTCTTGAGCCTCTTACACTATTCTGTTACTTCTACAGCTTGGCATACAGCAACAGTATGACCTTGGCCAGTACATGCGGAGGAGATACTCTTCTTTCCTGAGTGTTGTATACAAGCAGTGTGAGGTGAGTACCACATCTGGGAGAGTGGGTATTTTTAATGGATATTAATGGGACTTCCTGAATGCATGAGAGTCTGAACCTGGTACGGTTGGAGACAACAATACCCATTGAATAAAATGTAATTTCAAAGTATCCCTGAAACTATGGCTCAACATTTATTCAGGCTGATGGTTAACTGAAAACCATGTGAAAGGGTTTTTTAGGCTGTATATCAGGTTCAGATGCCTCACTGTTGTAAGTTAGAGTCTCTGTGTTGGATATCTCCAATTCTACACTTCCATATGCAGTGCAGATACAGCTTAGTTTTCTTTTAGAGTCCAGCTGTACAGAGCATCCATGATGTCCCAAAGACTAAGTGCTCAAATGGAGTCGATCTTGTGCTTTTCAGTAGGACTCCTAAGGGAATTGCTACCATGCTGCAGCTTCCTTGTCCACCAAAATTTTATTCCAAGGCCCTATTCCAGCTTCACTCTTTCCCCTTCCCCCTTCTTTCTCATGGTCCTTCTTTGTCCCACTCCATTTTAATGCCAGTTTCCCCAGCACAGAACCAGTCCCTTTCTTTCCTATTGAGACAAAAAAAAACAACTAACAGAATAAATGGTCTTCCAAAATCTTTTTCTTTTTTTTTTTCTTGCTTCAGATTTATATTCAAAGCACTGACTGTGATCACACACTTATGAGCGCTCAGGCAAGTCTTGCCGGGCTGTACCCACCGGCACAGAGCCAGATTTGGAACCCCAGAATTCTTTGGCAGCCAATTCCAGTTCATACAGTGCCACTGTCACATGATAATGTGAGTATAAACTGGCGGCAATTGTTTTCCCTTCATCATTAGTAAAATACCCAGGATATGAGATTAAAGGGTAGGATAAAGAACATGACAAAGGCAATGAGAAATACATTATGCTACAAGTATTGTGCAGAAAGGTCTAATAAGCTGAATAGAAATATTGTTAAGAGTTTCCACAGGAATGGACTTCCATAACAGAAACCTAGAGTTAAAGAAAAAGGAAGAAGAACAGAAGTCCTAGGTACAAAGAAAAAGACTTAACCTATCATGTGAGTAAATCACTACAGAAGTAGATTAATGATAAACTTCTCACAAATGTGGCTTTCTTTGTGTGAGAAGACGAAGAACACCTATTCTTACTAGTGCTTCAACATTTTTTAGTCTGCAGACAACGGAAAAGACAAAATAATTATTCCGGTATTTTCATTACAGTGAGAGTTGAGTCACAGGATTGTTCTTCGTGCACTTTGAAGGTCAGTGCATGCACTTTGAGAGTTAGTGGAAAAAGTAAAAGGGAAAAGGAAGGAGGACTTGGAGCTTTAAGTGCATGAGTTCATAGGGCAATGTATTTATTCATCTCTTCCTCAACCTCTCACCTTGGAGCTGTAAGGAATTGTGTGGATAGCAGCTCTGTAGCCTGCATATACCTGTCCTAGAGGGGAAAGCTGGGCAGCTGAGTGGAGCTGGAGTTTCCCATTTGTGAAAAACCTATGGTAAAAAGCTAGGGAAGATCAGGAGTGTACAGTATGAGTCCCAGTTTGGGGAACGTTTGCACATGTGATGCGAGACAAATTGTGTGGCTTACAAGTCTAGTTAACATGGTCTGTGATAGGGGAATCGGGTTAAATACAGACATGGATCAATGGTTCTCACCTTGGGGTGATGAGAGCATGAAGATGGAGGCTACAGAGACACATGTCTTCCTGTTCATGCACACAGCCTGGCCTAAAGTCAGGAGCTGCTTCTGACACTGGCACAGATGGTGGTACCCCAGCAAACAGTCAAGAACACCTGGCCAGTATCAACACCACTATGAAACATAGCAAGCAGGTACTGCACCACATTCACATCCAGGGAAGCAAGTAAGCTTATTCAAACAAATCATAACACACACAGATTTTTCATACTTTTTCAACTATGTGTGTTTTAACTCTATTCATCTTTATTACATGTATAGCGTAAGCTTGAGACCACATGTATCCTGCTACCCAAAAGAAGCATCCATTAGTTATTGGTAAAGTCATGCCTGTTCATGAACTTCTAGTTACAAATCAGAAATACTTCCCTACCTTCTGGAAAAGATACATCATATTTCTAAAAAGATCAAGGAACTACTGTGAAGCTTTCCAAGCTAATTATCCCTTCAGGACTCGCAAGTTCTTTTTGAAGTTCTTTTAACTGTAGGACTATATAGATAGAGCTTTATTACTGGAAAAAATGACAAAAAGCACATTAAACACTGAGAATATCTCAGTGTCAAATTTTGTTTTAACTTTTGTTTAAAACTTAACAAAAAATTTCGAACACGAATAAATTCAGTTTAGCTTAGATAAATGAATTAACAAGTTCTTAAGCTATCCCAGTCACATGTAACCTGTAACCTTCATATGTTTTGAATTAATTAAAGACAAAATCGAGTTATAGAAAATTCACAAGCTTCTACAATTTAAATAAACTAAAGAAGCTGTAGTATGTCCAATTAATACAGCTGAGTATGCACAAAGACTCCTGTTGCAGTCTAGCTGCTGCTTGGTAATTTGTTGCAAAAAGATGACGGTGTGTTTAAAAAAAGACTGAACATCATGAGTGAAAACATCCCTGGAGAAGTCAAACACAAAGCACTTCCTGAGGGCTTGTGTTAGTCTTCTGTTGAGGGACAAATTTCATCTTTTGTAAATAAATCCTTTAACTTCGAATTACTGCAGTTATTACTCCTCTGAACATTTAAAGATTATTCTGTAAGTAATCGTCAGTATGACTCTTACAGTCCTGAAGATGAACATCCTTGGAAACTACATTCCCAAACTATTTTTCAGCTTGTCCTAACAAGTGCAGCCAATCAGAACAACAATCCTGCAAGGGTGTATTGAATTGCAGAACAAGAAGCACCTTGCCTAACTAATGTTTTGCAATTTTCTTTTCAGCTGCTGTACTTACCTTCCTCACACTGCCCAAAATACAATGAGCTTCTGAGAGAAACCTTTGCAACACGGGATTTCCAAAGGCACCTCAAGCAGTACAAGGTAAAGTATTTTCAGTTCTGGAAATCTAGTAAAAATGTAGCAGATCTGTCAACATTACCTAGCAGCTAGGTTTAAAAAATGGCAGTTAACACACTCCTTCCAGAAGTGTAATCTTCACAGTGGGTGTAGACAACATACCCAAAACCCAATTACAACATTATAGATCCAGCTGGACTGGGCTATTCCCATCAACTGAAAATTGCAAGTCATAGAACAGATAAATTATTGACTACCTTGCAAAAAACAGTCCACCTACCTACTAGCAGAGCAGACAAAACAAAAACTCAGATCAAATCAGTGCCAGTACCTCTCAAATCACTCTGATACCTCTCTCTGTTTACTCCCATGTAAAGCAACTCCTCTGACATCTCTGTCTATATAACTCTCTGGTAGTTCAGATTCCTCTTCCATCACAAAATGCTCACAGCTCAACTTCCCAGATTTTTTATAACAGCCCTGAGGCTGCTTTCCTCAAGTACCTGTTCGTGTCTCACACCTGAAGTCTTCATTCAGGTGCTCACTTGTGTTTTGTTCTTGCCTTTGTAAGGTAGCTTTTCCTTTCTTTCTCCACCATCAAAATCTTTGCCTTGAGTATGCAACCTTCTTCCTAGGTTTATTCAAAATGACACTATCAAACTCATCTGTTTTCTACAATCCTTAACCACTGATCTTAGCCGTGTATCTCTGGCTCTATATCTGGGTGTTGTCTGCAAGTAAATAATAATTCCCAGTTTTACCAAATTTACATCATACCTCCCTTCTGCTCAGTACCAACATCAGAATAATTCTGTTTATCACACTTCCTTTAAGCACTTAATGGATTTCTGCCGGACTTCCTCACGTGTCTGTGTCCCCTCTACTCTAATCCTTCTGAACATTCCCATCAAGCATAAAACACCATCATACTTCAAATCTGAACTCAGATCACCAACCTTTGTCTAGATGAGTAGGCCAAATTCTCTTACCACTAGGCAATGGTTTATTGCTTAAGTGCAAAGTGCAAAGACTATCTTGTTTCTAAAAATTACCACGTACTAGTACAGTAGCGTGTAGAAATGATGTTAAAAGGCCCTGTGTACTACAAGTTCACTTTTTTGTATTCCAGCCTTTTCTGAAGTTTTTAGCCACTCATACAGGATATCCATTGAAGAAGTTGAACACTGAAAGAATCTGTAAGCTCTCTGACACTTTACAATACGAGGTAAATAACAGAAAGACAATGCCCAAGCTCCAACAGAAATACACTTCCTTAAAACTGTTTTTAGCTCTTATTTCTATTGTTTGTAAGATGTCAAAAGAGGGTAGGTCTGTGCTTCCAAACTTTTTTCAACTACAGACTATTTTCAGCTTCTTCCCCAGAAACCCTCACCTAACATCAAACTTTCAACTGAAAATCCTTTACGCTATGACCGTGTGAGTCTGCTGTGGGTCATCCACCACCATAAAGAACACAAACTAATGGCCTACAAAATCTAATATTCTGTCAGTGACTGCATATGGAGAATTAATCAAAAGCATACCTTTGGACAAAATTGTCTTGTTACTCCTCCAAATCCCATCACAGAGATCCACAGGAATAAAATTTGTTGCTGGCAAAGAAACATAAGTATTCTTTCACAAAGATTTTTTGTAAATTGTATAAGCAAGAACAGACATTAATTGCATACGGACAGTAATGGTCAGAGTATTCTCAGGATTTAAGCAGCTACTGAAATGACACAAATGGCTATTTGTGTAAGTTTGGGAATCTGTTCTTAGCAAAGGAACCAGGCACATCACAAAGAAGCATGGATTTTATAACAAAAAAGCATACTGTAGTGCCCAACTGTCCTGGGTATCTGGATCCCACAGTCTGGTACCTCTGACTGTGATCTGAGAATATCCTGAGTGCCCTTAATTTAGCAACAAGTCCCACTTCATGTCACATCAAAGTCTAGACTTATCTCAGCTGAAGCAAGTGAAAATTGCAGTCTCATGTTAAGAATTTATTGTTGCAGGCAGCATTCACTACAAATGCTTTAATGTATAATTATCTTTAAACTCAAATATTAACGATAAATTTGTCATCTGTATCGAGATGTCCCCTAGAAAATTGAATCAGTTTTAAGGTGGATTTCCCAAGCAACATGTAATACTTGGGTGTGATGCTAATGAGTTTACCTTCTCCCCTGCAGTTTGTGCAAAGGTCCAACTTTGGTCAAAGCAGTCTTGAATGAAATGTTAGCCAGGGCCGTAAGTTAAACAAATTGTTAATATGTTGGGACACCTTACTGTAATTTCAGTGAGATCACCCTTCCATATTTTCCAAATGCAGGACAGGTCAATTTTTTATTTCAATTGCTATACCATACTGAGAAACCTGTGTCACCAGAGAAATGTGCAAAATTGACAGCTCCCGCAAGGGATCTAGCTAAATGCTGGAAGAAAAAGCCAGTAAGGGGTTTTTCCTTCTAGTGTAAGATTTGATGAAATTTGGTCTTTCATACTGCTCAGTGAAGACTCTGGGAGTATGAATTAAGACATCTGCTACAAAAGCCACTCTCACCCTTTCAAGCATACAAAGAGAGCTTTCTTACATAGTTTTTAAAACGCATTTCATGAAAACACAATAGCATGCATCTCTCTGTACTTGTTATTATTGGCTAAGTGTCATCCGACTTTCAGTTAACCTGGAGACTGAGGTGCTTGCTTGCCTACAGCACTGTCTTAAATAGCATGCAACTAGCCAATTCTTACCTCAAGACACAAATCCAATTTGTTAAAAGGAGAATTGATATATTGTGACCTGAGCTGGTTTAAGCTAACATGTTTTATTGTTTCACTTGTTTAAACAAGTCCTTTAAGCAGTTGGCATTTTCCTTAGAACTTATGTTACAAGAACACTCCCTCTGGAGAGCTCAGTCCGATGGCTCACATTCACAGAGTTTACATTGAACTAAAGGAAAGTTACCAATCCTGTGTAAACAGGAATTCAGGGTACTGCAAACCAGGAGTGTTGGGCATATCTTCCCTTCTCACATTGTGACCATTCATGTATCTTGGGCTCTATCCCCAAGGAAAGACTAATCCTTTCCACTTTAGCTTGAGGACTGCGTCAGTATCCATTAGACCTGGTGTAAGAGGTATGAATTCCATCTATATATCTAGTTCCTATACATATTCCCCATACTCTGGTACATCCAAATTACAGCTATACATATCCCTACTTGATCTCTGGATCTCACTTATATCTCAGAACGGACAGCCCTTAAAATCCTGACATTTATGTAGTATTTGTTTCAGTAAACATCTCAGGATATATCCCAGTAGGTGGCTGAAAGAGTCATAAAGTGAATTTTTTGCACCTGACAACTGCATTAGCAATTGGCATAAATAATGCCAGTTGGTTTTCGCATAGTCATTTTTAGTATTACATTTCCTCATCTTGTTGAACACTGCCCCTTCAAATTTGTTTTAAACAGTGTGATGATAAAAATAAGAATTCTACAGCTGTCTAAATGCAAAATACAGTCATTATTTTTTTATAAAGAGAAAATATTACTTGAGTGAAACGATCAGGATTTGTTCTGACAAGAACTTTGTGCCAGAACAAACAAGACTTAGCAGTAAGAATCAGTGAGAAAATCACCATGTTTTCTTTCTTCACTTTAGGATATGAACAATTACACTTTACCTCTTTGGGCTACTCATGGTGTTAGGACCAAGCTGATAAAGCTCTCAGAATTGTTATTGCAGGCGGAATTCGGGTTCCACAAACAGATACAAAAATCACGTTTGCAGGGAGGTAAGCTGAATTCTTGCTCCATTTAAAACCAAGAGTAGAATGGGAAAGAAGAAGGGGTGTATGAAAGACATTGCCATTGATTCCATAGTAGAACTATGAAAGATGCCATGATGCAGATATTGGTGATCAGCACTGAAAGACTTAGATTTTGGGAAGAGAGATGGTGAGGATACAAATCACGAATATCCTAATCCAACATTATAAAGGCGGTATCATTTTGGTTACACTGTATAAGAAATCCAAAGCACTATACAAATTCTCACTGAGCTGAATCAACTCTGAATTTAATGTAAGCTGCCATGCTTAACTTACATAATACAGTATTATTTGCAATAATCTCTAGGATGGTAACTTTGTTGCCTAACAGTCTTCATATTCCATTACTGAGAGTACCAACTGTCACCTTTCGGTCTCAGTTTTCTTTTATATGGACACCATACAGTCAGGCTTTGTGAGCTACAAGGACAAATCACATGTAAGGATGGATTAATTTGTTTGCCTTTTTGGAGCTGCAACTTACAAAACTAAGCACAAAGTTCAAACCTCTGCTCTTGCTTTACTAACAATTTCTATTAAAAAACGTGCCAGTAGCTGAAGACAGTACATGTGCCCAATTCTGCTAGCATGTACAGTTCTCATTTTAGGATTTTAATTTGTCAGGATCCCAACCTTATGCTAACATAGTAGCACAGCCACTGATTTAATTCATTTGGCTTGTCTTACAACTTTTCAGCAGTTAACGTTAACAAAATACAGACAATCATATCATTTCAGAAGGCCCAGAATCCAAAGGATGTGCTCTTTTTTTTTCCTCTGGAAATCAGGAAGTCAGTGGAGCTACACACAAAAGAGGGTAGTGTTCATTACCATGCTCTTCTGGCACTGTTCTGCTGGCACAAAGCAGCTGTGAATTCACTGTTTGAAGCTACTGAGGGTATTAGCAACCCCAAAAACATTTTACATAGAAGTAAAATAGGCCCACTGTTCATATAAAAGATAGTGCCAGAATTAACCAGAGCACTCTGCACAGTTCACCTATAATTTCAATTGAATAAATCTGGTGCATTTAAAGACAGATTGTGTTAAAAAAGTAACAACTGATACCGATGTTAAAACAAGCATTGCTTTCATTGTCATTGCTTCCCCATTTTCTTTTAGGTATTCTTTTAAAAACTATTCTAAAGCATATCTCAGATGCTAGAAAGCCTTCACACCAGCAAAAAATGGTTATGTATTCTGTGGTGAGTCCTTTCTGGGTTTTTTATGCTCCTTTTCTGCAGCTGTTAAATACAGTGAAAGCCACGAAACTTTATTCCTTTCATGAAATATAACTATAAGCACTTTTTATTTGGTTAACCGTAAATAGCATTGGATCATTTTCATTCTTTAATGAACTGACACTACTTTGAAACCTGCAGCATTCCATTTTCCACCTGATGTCATGGCATGTTTAACTCTAGCATTGTTTTGATTGAGCAGAGAACTGGAAAAAACGTGCCTCATGTTTTATTGAACCTCTATCACAAAGATAATTTAGAAGCAAACCTCCTACCTCTGGCATCTTTTTCAGATGTGAAAGGCAAAAAAAAAGAAATATTAAGTTAGCTATTCTAGAAGGTCTTATGAAGGCAGTTACTCAACTCCGACTCTATATTTTTGTTTAGAATGTGCGAACACTGTCATTGGAGAAGGAAATTTTTGGATTTCTCTCGGTAAAAAGCTATTTCTAAACTGCAGTTAGATTGCAGCCTATCAGGTATATATCAGCCAAAAAGCTTACTGATCTGACCTCATATATGGTTCAATTAACATGCAAAACCACTAGCTCTTTGTAAAAAAAATTTTAACAGCTCCTACTATCTTTGATAAGAACAGCAAGTGACCAAGTCTTCTTAAATATTCACATATATGTATACTTTATACATGCAGCAGTTTGTACGGTCATAAAAGGACAGTATTTGCTCAATGTTACAGAGGGCAGAGGATGAATATTAATGAGGCCACGTAAGTAATGTTAAGTGGATAGATAATGTGCTGGACATATTGTAAAATAATAGGTATAAGCAGTCATTTTCAATAGGCCTTTAATTAAAGGTTTCTTTTATTTACAGCATGCAGCCACCATTGTTGCCTTACAGATGGCACTCAATGTCTTCAATGGGAAACTGCCTCCTTACAGTGCCTGTCATTTTTTTGAACTTTACCAGGAAAAAAATGGGCAAGTATCTGCAAGCTGTACTGCTAATACACACTTCTAAAAAGCCATTTACTGATACCCCAGACTAATTAAATTGGATACACATGGCTCACTACATGGGAAAATATCACAGATTTGTTTTAATTATAATAATTGGACTTGATTTAGCAGTTATTGACAGCAGCAGCACTGCAGCATGAAAACCCTCTATGTATTGCTTCATTACATTTTTGAGAGGCTTTACCCTTTTGATTTATTTAATTCCTTGACTCTCTACCAAGAAGACAAACTACATGCAAATTGGTGCTGATCATCTATTGTGTAAAACTGTCTCCTCAGAGTACTAATGACACGTGCTAACAGCCAGACAAATAAGCTGACAATAAGTTTTTCCCAAAGTACACTCACTACAACATGGAAAGGCTGTGCGGTTCTGCATACCTAACTTTATTTTGATCCTTCTGTGTTTTGAAACAGGCAGTACACCATAGAAATGTACTATCGGAATAATTCTTTGAGAGATCCTCACCCCCTCACTCTCCCTGGCTGCAAATTTCGCTGTCCACTGGAGAGATTTACTCAGTTGGTCTCCCCAGTCCTAATACACCATTGGACAAGAGAATGCAGGATGTAGGACGTACAAGCGGTAAGCTAAGTGCTTTGGGCTTATGTATCCAAAAGTAAAGTCAGGATTACATCTTTTGCCAAAAGCTCATATGAAGTCACAATCATTTTCATAAGGGTCTGGCCTGAAATGAAAAATACGCAGATCCAGTAAGACAGAATTGTACCCATCACCAGTTCTTAGTGAATGCGGATAGGCTGGACCAGCTGACCTGTACCACCAGAAAGCTAAACCAAGCTGAAGAGTGCAAAGAGTTTACAGGTCACATTTACATCTAACATACACATCTGCACATAACTGATTTCAGCTGTTTTCAGATTTGTCAACAATCACCTCAAATATCATCCTTTGCTAATGCATATGTTAATACTTTGATTATATATGCATCAGAGCATTTGACTAATAGAAGCCCAGAAATGTGATTTTTTTGAATGAAATCCAGGAGTGTGACTGAGCTCAAAAATCTACCTTACACAGCTATTCTACATGGGGATACCATTTCCCGAACACAGAGCGGTTTCCAGAAAATGCTTAACTGAAGTTTCATGGAGCTGACTTATGTCCCCAGTAAAGGAAAATACACGGATTAGGCAAGTGTCGCTATTACAGGTCACACAAGAGAGTAGCAGTATTTGAAGGTAGTGTAAATCAGAGCCAAATTCCTCCATATGACGATGACCACAGCATGGAACATAGGAAGTGAAGACAGCCCAGCATATCTGGGAAAGAGATAAAACGTTTCTCTGTGCTTTTTTGGCTGCTCAGGAAGGTTTCAGGGTGTATTGGCTTACCATTTGAACAGACTTTTCCTGATTCTATCAAAATGGGAGCAAATTTGTTAACTCTTCTGCATTTAGTCTGAGCTATGGACTTGTTGAGGTACTGTTAATAGATTTGCCATGTTTTCAGAGAATGAGTCCATATGCTAAGAACCATTGTCTCTTTTTATGTTACCTTTAGGTGTTCCCTCCATGATCTTCAGTGTGATTAGCTTTCTGAACAACTCCCACACTGTGATGTGACTACAGTCTAACATTTCTCATCAGCTTCCATTAGCATAAGCAACAGTCTCCTGATCTCTATCAAAAGAAAACATTCCTTAGTACAACAAACCAAAATTACAGAAAGCAGTGACTCACCCTTCATGAACATTAGCTTCACATTATTTTATCAAGTGGTAAAACGCAAGTGCAATACAAAACCAGAGTAATGTTTCAAGATCCATTAATTCCAAAGGGACTTTGGCAGAACTAATTCAGAATGTAATTGCAGTCAGAGTGTTTTGAAGGGCTATAGCCTTAGTTTACAGCAAAATTGGAAAATACCTCTAAAAGTGTTGCCCTCTTTTGAAGAATGAGACAAAAACTTCTAGAACTGTTGAGGGAAGCAGTCCTTCAATAGAAGGTCACAAAAGGAGAAGTCATTCCAGTGTCCTGATACTTTATTTTATGCTAGAAGTAATGAAGTATTTTACAATAACAGATCCCAGAAGCTACAAAAATGAAGATAATGGCTGTTCACTTGGTGAAGAGATGTCCTTCTTTGTCTTAAACACACATAAATACCTCACCTTTATACAGAAGGAAGGTGAGACTTATGGAAAGAATTGACCATAGATTTAGACCTAAGGGAAATCTACAAACAGCCACACTGGCTACCATGAAGACCTGGCAGGAAATTGGCTGACCCAGCAAGGCTTTCAGATATTGAACCATCTGCCTCTGTCCAAAAAGGCAGCAGCAAGGCGAAGTGTGAATTTCAAAAGAAAAAACATTTGTATTTTCAACTAGCTTTCCAAACACCTTCCTTTTGTTATGCTGCCTTGATTATGTAATCTGATCTGATCATATAAAGTCTGTGTTTCAGAGAAGTCTGTAAGTCCATGATGTTCTTGACATTAACAACAACAAGATCTTATTGACAGCACAAAAATAAAAAAATCCAGAGCTACATGCTAGTTAAAAAATGTAGAATGTGCTGGGCAATCCTTCACTAGTGAGATTTTCTAATATTGCTATTGTGAAAACAATTCATGTTCCTACTACAAAAGCTGGATCAGAACAATCAGATGCCACTAAATTCTGAAGATAGTGGACACTTCTTTGCTTGAAGAACTAGGCTTTTTTATTTTTTATTTTCTCACAGCACACAGGAGCTGTGTCATCGGCCTTATTGCCGATTGGTCTGGCAGCCCTCATAGGAGAGTTAGTGTAAGCTATTTAAATGATTCATCTCAAAATCATGCAGCTGATGATCGTAACTCCCTTCACAAGAAGTAATTAAAAAAACTTGCTAAAAGAAAGCAAACAGAGAGAAAAATGTAAGACTCCATCTTTATCGGCATTAGACTACTAACAAGCTTGTAGCCTTGGCTGCCAAACCCGATTTTTTAGGCATCCTCTGGTCTATTCTGAACCTGTTTCTATTTCTCCTTTTTCTGAACTTATGTCAGCTTAAGTTGCTTTTAATGATTTTTTTTTGCCAGGTATTTAGAAATGGAAGTTCAAGAGCTGTAAAGGTGGTCTCATTCTCCTCCCATCAAATGCAAGCGTAACTTCTCTGCTGGTTTCCTAGATCGACAAGGCTCACTCAGAAAAAGAAGTACAGAGCTGAGACATTCTTCATGATTCTCTTTAGCCTCCAGTTCCCAGTTTCTCCTCTCCTTCCTCACCCAAATCCATCTCTCAAAAATTTCCAGAACCTCATTAAGACCCTTCTTCTGTCCCACATATTTGTCTCATATGGGGGAATCATGGAGCTGGACCCTGGCCTCAGCACTTCAGTTCAGCGATGGAAGTGCATCCTAGCCAAGACCACTGCTCATGGAACATCAACACAAGGTCCCTCTTTTCCATCACATCATCAAACCATGTTTTGATGCTCCAGTGAATGCACCTTCAACATTTTGATTTCTGCTGAGCAAAATTAAATTTCAAATTTAATTTCCAAAGTAAGATATTTCTAAATTATTTTATTCTCTTCATCCCTATTCAACAGAAATCCCATCACACACATTCTTTGTAATGTTTTTTGTTCTTAGGACTGTCACTGTAGAAACACAGAAAGTAAGACTTTCTTTATACCTTGTTTACTCCAAGGAAAAACAAACATCAGAGTTCATTAAGGCTGAAACATCAAGCCCAGATCTTGTTGTATGAATAAATTGAGGATGTCAGTGAACAAATAATAAAACACTCTAAATGATGCTTTTCTACAACTGCACCAGTTGACTCCATTTGAAAATCCGTCCTGTACTCTTTTGCAGGTATGAAATCATGAACAGTTTCATTTCAGTTCGTCTTAAAGAAGAAACGAGCAAAAAATTACAGTTCAGCTTTGGAACTATTTAGAATGTAAAGATTTTTTTTTTTTAATATCACGTTGCAAAAGGAGGATCACATGCAAATGCAACTCCCTCCCTTCTTCCACAAACAATGCATAGACAGTCCAGTAATATTTTAAAGAAAACTCGTTGTAATACAATAACCTGAATAGTTATAGAGGCTGTAATATAGGTGAGATGTAGCTCATGATGTTCACTATTTTTCCTGTCATACACTGAAACAATGTCAGCAAGATGAGGAATGAACAACAACAGAAAAGCACCAGTAATTTTGTGCTGCCTGGGAAATGTGACACTGGACTGCCAGAACTATAATTTTTGCTATTTTCACCACCTATTCTTCTCTTTGGGTTATTTACTGAGCTGAGTGGCAACCAAAAAAGAAAGAGAAAACACCCAAGCTCCACAAAATTCACAAATGGGGATCAAATTCATTGACCAATTTTTATTTGTTTCACAGGAATGCTAGAAATAGGTGTTACTCCTTTTTACTTAGCACTTCGGGGGCTCGTCTGAGATGTGGCAGACACAAGGTCAGGTCCTCTATCACCCAAAGGATCTGACTCTGTCTTTCAGAAAATAAAATCACCACCAGACTGCAGAGTTTCAGAGAGGAAAGTAAAGATGAATAGTGCTTTCTGCCTCTTTCTTGTTGCTGTTCACTTTGTTTACATATTTCCTGGTATGCAAATTAGGCTTCCTATGTCTCAGGCAAACAGCTTAATCGTAAGACGAGAAAGAAATTCTCTGAGTGCCCTGTAACCAGATGAATACTACAAATTTTGGACAAAATAAGAAATTATTAGCAGACACTGCGTAGACACTTTCTTCCCCCTGCCTACCTTAGAATAGTAACTTTGTGCTCAGAACATTTTCCTCTGTGGTGCAAGATATAGGTTCATGTCCTGTCACCAGCCTAAGTTAATTCTTCCTGTGTCACAAATACACTCCTTTGTCCCACTTACACTTTTGTCGCAAGTGCTTTGAAATTGTGCTCAGAAAAATGTGTCACTTTATTTACTGAAACCAAAATCGTTCTTTTCTTTCCCTTTTTCAGCTCAATAAAAGCTTGAAAAATTGGATTGCAGATAAATCCAAACCAGGTTAAGTGCCAATCTGCAAATTCAGTCAGTGACAGAACCTGAGCTGTTTCCCCAGGTGAGCAGCCTGTTCCATGAGTGCCGGCAGCAGTTTTGTATCCGGCTGCTTTGACTGCAACAACTTACACCCTTTCAGCGTGTAGGCTGTGCTCCACCAGCAGCGGTTACCTAAGGTAACCCTTGCACACACTAAAGCATGAGTTCTTTCGCAACCAATCCACTTCAAAGACAATCTAGCTACCCTTCAGCAAGCCTTCAAGATAGATACATGCACTTAAAATGGACAATTGTGTTTAAGCTAATTCTACTTAATGCTATAATTTCATAACTAAAACATATGCCAATGAGCCAAATTAATATAAACATGATTCAAATTGTTTAGGTCCTCTTGCATTATAAAGCTTGGACAACAGTAACTAGATTGATTTAGGAATGGAATAATTTTTTTTTTTTGTAAGAAACTGTTCCTGAAAAGGGTAAGGATTTAATTACTGCAGAATATGACAAGGTTATAGCTGCCAAATGCACAGTAGAAATGGAGACAATCCAAAATAAGCAAGTAAATTTCCAAAGGAAATACACGCTACCAACATACTTACAGACTACCTACAGGATTCGTGCAGGACCCTGTCTAAACCACTATGGCACACCAATGAGGGTATTCTTCCATTTCAGAACGTGTAGAGATTTATTTAAGTTGTTGTGCTGCCCATTTTTGGGGGGCATAAAATAATCTCACTAGCAAAGTATACATGCCAAAGGGAAGAGTGAAGTCACACAGAAAGCAGAAGTATTTATCATATGCTTGGTCTTGGGTTGAAATATCATTTTTAAGAGATGTTAGCAAAGGTTTTGTATAAAATGCAGTTGTTACATATTTTCAAACATTCCTGAATGATGCCATCCAGCATCACAAAAAAATTGAGTTCGTGTCTAAAGTGAAATTACTATAAGTGTTCCATAATAATGAGACTTCATTAGTCATAGTCATTCACCAAAGAAACAATAAACCAGCAAGTCTTATAAAAACATATCAGTTATGAATTTCATTGTAAGGGCTCAGGAAGGATGAGAAAAAATTCTGAGAGCCAACAAGGATTCCTTGATCCAAAAAGCTTAGCAACCACCTATCTGAAAAACCGTACAGATTAAAAAAGCAGGACATCCATTCTTGATTTTTTAGGGTATATTAATATATTCTAAAGAAAGTACATTTTATGACCTGCACTCTTAAATAATACAGGAAGATGATCAGCTTACATTTTTTTTCAGAAAGACAAAGTATTATATATTTTTGAAGTATTGATTACTCTCTTACACTTTGTTGTGGTTTAACCCAGCCGGCAACTAAACACCAGACAGTCGCTCGCTCACTCCCCCACCGTGGGATGGGGGAGGGAACAAGAAGAGTAAAAGAGTAAAAGAGAAAACTCCAGGGTTGAGATAAAGACAGTTTAATGGGCAAAGCAAAAGCTGTCCGTACAAGCAGAGCAAAAGAAGGAATTCATTCTCTTATTTCCCATTGGCAGGCAGGTGTTCAGCCATCTCGACGAAAGCAGGGCTCTATCATGTGTAATCGGTTACTTGGGAAGACAAATGCCATCACTCCAAACATCCCTCCTCCCTTCTTTTTCCCCCAGTTTTATATGCTGAGCATGACATCCTATGGTATAGAACATTCCCTTTGGCCAGTCTGGGTCAACTGTCTTAGCTGTGTCCCCTCCCAGCTACCCATGCACCTCACAGCCCAGGCCAACATGAGAAGCTGAAAAGTCCTTGACTGCCTAGCAACAACTAAAAACATCAGTACGTTATCAACATTATTCTTGTACTAAATCCAAAACACAGCACTATACCAGCTACTAGGAAGAAAATCAACTCTATCCCAGCCGAAACCAGGACACACCTTCTGCATAGGCACAGTCACACTAGGAAGGACCAACAAGGAGGATGGGGGCATAACAGCGAAGGAAGACAGATGTTCAAGTAAGTACTGAAAACTGGGCATGGACTGACAAGAGTGATATGGAAGTCTGTGAGCTGTGGTCCTCCTCCCTTCCATTCTCATCCCTCATATGAAATGGATACATAAGGGCATTCACACAAATCAGAGAAGAGAGCACTTGAGGCTTAGTGGGGTTTAGGGCCCCAGAGACAGAATTTCTGGCAAACGGTAAAATACCTGTTGCAGAGAATGCTGTTGCAGAGAGCTCAACAGAAGACCCTGAGACAGGTTTGGGTATGACAGGAATGGCATGACCCAGACAATACACAGAGGATCTTCAGTTTTAACATTCAGAGAACTCTATTTATAGGTCTCTATATGGATGTCATCTATCTGGATTTTTGGAAACCCTTTGACACGGTCCCCCACAACATCCTTCTCTCTAAATTGGAGAGCCATGGATTTGATGGGTGGACCGTTCGGTGGATAAGGAATTGGTTGGATGGTCGCAGCCAAAGAGTAGTGGTCAATGGCTCAATGTCCGGATGGAGAC
>Ga0065711_1003394_pt1 | contig 33862 bp, 24 predicted proteins | sample Hoacrofraction12_FD_59098 | JGI IMG/M metagenome (GOLD analysis project Ga0065711, IMG submission 59098) | Hoatzin crop microbial communities from Cojedes, Venezuela - Epithelial fraction 12 v2 (version 2) | ecosystem: Host-associated > Birds > Digestive system > Esophagus > Crop | place...
AAAAAAAAAAAAAAAAAAAAAAAAAAAGAAAAAAAGCAATACTTCCAGAAGTTACAGCACTAGATTTAACAGCATCGTCGTTCCCAGTATAAATTGCTTTGTAGCACCAGTACTTCCCACACAGCAATGTCAATCATGATATTCTGTGCAAGTATTTCAAAGCAATTGCTGGCAGCTTACATCAAATTTTGATTAGGCATTTATCCATAATTCTTCCAAAAATGGGACTTCATTAAATAAATCACAGAATCACAGAACAGTAGGGGCTGGAAGGGACCTCTGTGGGTCATCCAGTCCAAACCCCCTGCCAAAGCAGAGTCACTGACAGCAAGTTGCACAGGACCGCGTCCAGGCGGGTCTTGAATATCTCCAGAGAAGGAGAATCCACAACCTCTCTGATAATTAATAATTAAACACACAAATAATTGTGTATATACACATATATACACGTACATAACCACATACATGTATATATTTATGAGCTTTCCTGAACAAAGGCCCAAACTAGTTCAGGATCAGAGATATGGCTCAGATGACCTCTTGAGGCTCCTTCCAGCATAGTTCTTCTCCAAGGTTCAGCATTGAAATTCCAGGGCAATCAGGGTAAAACTGTGTCATTAACTAAAAGGAAAGGCTCAGTTTCTAACTGGTGTGCCACATACTTGGCATGTAGAGATGCCAAGGATCAGCCCAGGTAGGGCAGGCACGGAACAGGCAGACCAAGCCCTAAAGCAGGTGTCCAAACCATTACACAACTTTAGGCAAGTCATTGAGCTCACTTTTCACAGGTGAACAGGAATGACAGAGAAATTCAGGAGTAGCGTGAGGACTAACTAGTTATGATTGCAAAGTGTTCTGAAGACAACAGGTGTTGAGTGAAAACGCTGAGTATTAGTGGGATAGCTAATAAAAACTGTTAGTTACAAGGGGCAAGAATCACAGGCGAAGGGGGGTACCACAGAAATCCAAGACATCTGGGGAGGAGAATCGGAGTAATAAAATGAAAACAAACCAAAACGGCGTCATTTGGCAAGCCCACATGCAAACCACTTGAACTCTACACTTCTGGGGCTTATGTCATCATTGAGCCACCGCCTTCCCACTTTGAGAAAGCTGCAGCTTAGAGAAGTATTATTTTAAAGCCTATGATAAGGCTGTAACGGAGGAGCTATTCAAGAAAAAAAACTATCTATGTGACTAAGTCGAGTCACTAATCAGGACACTGTTAAGAGTCCTCTTTCCCCAGAAATGAAGACACCTTCTCCAGCATTTATAAGAGGTGATGTCGAAAATCTGAAACGGTCCTCGACATTTCAAGAACCTCTGGCATATTCGGAGGATGCAAGCGTGTTGTGTATTAAACAAAGAAACGATACACACTTTCAAAATATCCTATACACCCCTCTATAAATCCCACAAACACTCTCATTAACAGGTATGGTATGATTAATGTTTGTACAGGGCCACTTTAATTAGTCCAACGATTTGGAGTTCTACCTTAAAAAGCAGCTTTGTGAAACTGCAGTAGTTGCAGAATATTTTACTCCTGGGCTTGATAAAACACTAAACCAGAAACTGCTTTAAAATAACTGCCTGCCACAGCACTTTTAGCCAACTTTTGCACCTGGTGCCGAGAGAAAAAGCCAAGTGAACTTTCCCTCACTTGTTGCACGTCAGCTTCAATGTGATGTCTTTCTTCTGTTGTGTTTGGGTTTCTAACTGGAAGAGACAAGCAAGCTAAACTAGCAGCCAATCAATCCCTCAATTCTAAGAATGCAATAAAATTTGATACCAATAAATCTTTTCTTTTAACAGCCAGAAGAGATTAACAAAGTTATTTGAAATTTTATCCTCTTCTGTTCTTTCAATAGGATGATTACCTGACAATCCCGTTGAATCAAACAACAAAATTAAAAGAGACACAATTAAGCTGGTATATACATACGAACAGGATACGCATTCATGCATATCCTTAGTAGGTCCCCCATTATTTATTAGCCTTGATGTATTTTTCTTCCTCTTACAATAAAAGTTATTACACCTTTGGATTGTCAAATAAAAATCCAATTGGCTGAGACATAGACCATCCATATAAAATAGCTTTGCACAGCTTCCCTCTCAACTACAACTAGCTGACTTTTTTCAGCTCTGCCACTCACTTGTTTCACGACATGGGGAAAACCCACTTCATCTTCTTTGTGCTTTAATTTCTCATCAGTAAAGCCATCTAATTTTTTTTCCCTCATTTGGAATGATGATGGCGCAACGTAAGACGAAAATGGCAAAAAACATAAAAACATATTCAAGAATTAGAAATTATAAAAATTTTAGTTACTCAGTATTGTGAGAATGGTTGCTAGGAACAATATCTTGTGAGTATTCTGAAGCTGATACACTAGCATCAGGCTGTGTATCACTACACAAGTGCTCATTATTAATCTACACCTATATGCATTTATGCTTGCATATATGTGATGGTGCAGAGATGCATGCACCCAGACTTGTACGTGTATGGTGATGTCCACAGAACAAGCACTTCTCACAAGACTTTCCGTTTTACCACGAACTCTTCACTGAAATGCAGAATCTGTCTCTCCCTTTCTTCTTGGTCCTGTGCTCTCCGTCACGGTGACACCAATGGCCATGTTCCACCTGTTTCACCATTCTCCACCTACTTTCACCGTTCTCATCTGAGATTCAATTGGGGAGCAACACATCTGCTGATTCTCACTCCATTTGCTACTTCTTGACGGCTGCCCTGTCACCAGCACTTAACGTCCTGTAAAGCCACCTCCCAAACTCATTCTCCAGACCAGACCTTCTACAAACCCCAATGCACCAGCCAGAGTTTCTCTTTCAAACCTCTCTGCCTCTCATTTCAATTATCCCATTCCTTTGCTACTGAACACTTTGAGAGAGGGTTATGAGATCCTCTTCCAAACTCTTCCATATAGGTTTGTTTCCATCTTTATTCCACTTCTTCAAATAACTCTTTACTGAATCTCAGGCTTCCTATTCCTTATTTGCGATCTGGGTTCCTCTTTTAGCTCCATAATTTTTCTGCTACAAGAGAGAATATACACATTCCTACAAAGCTGCACCTAGTTTTTGTTCCGGAACAACTTCTCTTCCGGCCTTTTTCCCAACTCTGACCCACCTCAGTAGATGCATCATATCCAGCCTACTTAGCCTTCAATTTTTCTTTGCTCTCTGACACTTTCGCTCACCGTGTACAGATGTCCTCAGCCTACAATCTCGTTTAAAGAAACTGTATCTCAGTCCAGCCTGCCTCTCCAAATTTTTTCCCATTTCTTTCTCTCTCTTCATCTGTGAAAAACCACGGAACATGCAGTTTTCAGCTAATACACAGACTTCCCCTCTTCTAACTCTGTCTTGGATCAGCTCCAACCCGACTTTTCATAAATCCCCTCCCTTAAAACTGTTCATATATGGGACATTATGTGCCTCTCCCTGGCCAGAAATCTGGGCCTCCGGTATGTCTTTATTTTCTTTGACTTTTCTGCTGCTTTTGGCACTTCTATCATCTCCTTTTGCCATCAGAGAAGTTCCAATTATCCTCCTCTTTTTGTTTTTGATTGTTCCAAGGCTTTTGTCATGGGGGAGTTCTATCTCAGGTGGGAGTTATCTGACTAAACATAGATGTCTACATCTGAGCTGGTCACCCAGGGCATCAATTTATAGTCACTGGACAGAAATCACCATTTTAGGTCCAAATTCACCTCACCCAAATGTCTGAAAGAAGTCAAATAAATGATATCCTACATGTAATATTTCTCTCCATTGTCTCTGATTATCTCTCCAACAAGCACACTACTACTGGTTCACAGGAATATAACTACTGATAGGCAGTAAGGCAGTATAGTATGTATTATGCACATGCACACAGAGGAGTACAATGTCTTTACCCAAAAGGTAAGAAAATGGGCAGTCTAAGTTGGCAGATATATGTTGGAATTTAAAGAAAGAGTGTATGCAAACAGAGCTCTCTGAGTTTGGGAACACTTCTGTGAATCACAGATAAAACTACTACACGGAGTCCACTGTACTCAACAGCTGTGTTGAAGATAATTCAGCTGAATCAAATTGCCTTCTTTTTTTGAGCAGATCACTCCTGTGTCAGTTGGTACAGAGCTCCTGACATGTTTTCTCAAATTTATTTCCTTTCTGCCCTCCTCCGACCAAGACAACAACTCCATTACCTCATGCAAAAAAGTTATACCAGCCACACAGCTCTTTTAAACAATTATTTTTCCTTTAATTTTATAGAATCATAGAATCACAGAATAGTGTGGGTTGGAAGGGACCTTGAAGATCATCTGGTTCCAACGCCCCTGCCATGGGCAGGGACATCTTCCACTAGACCAGGTTGCTCCAAGCCGCTTCCAACCTGGTCTTGAACACTGCTAGGGAGGGGGTAGCCACAGCTTCCCTGGGCAGCCTGTGCTAGGGTCTCACCACCCTCATGGTGAAGAATTTCTTCTAATATCTACTCTAAATCTGCCCTCTTTTAGTTTAAAGCTGTTCTCCCTTGTCCTATCACTACACACTCTTGTGAGAAGTCTCTCTCCATCCTAATTTTGGGTCTTAATAGCACAGGAATCTACAGATAGTGCAAGCGATGGGTCTGTAAGAAAAAAAAAAGACGCAATTGGAGGGAAAGCTTCAGCCTCAGGTAGGAGAATTAAACAGCGACATTTGGCTAACAGAATTTACCAGAGTTTATGGGAAAGGCCTGCTTTTCTGGCTATACTCTGGCCTTTTAGGAAATCGGGTAAGAACCAAGGACTTCCTCAAGAGGTGACCATCACCTGGGTGAGTATTCAGCGAATTGTCACTGCTGCCTAAACCTGTCACTGAAACACAAACATTCAGCGACACTTTCAGCTACAGCTACACAAAATTCTTCTTAGATTATCTTTTAAGATGAAAGATCTTCAGTTAATATACCAAAAAACTCAGTGTGAGAGAGTAAATGTTACTCTGTCAGGTGCTGCCTTTGTCAGGAACGGGTTACAGCCCATACTTGGATAGCTCCATTTATTTTTAAGTCTGAGATAAAAGACTGTTTGTGCTAACTTTTGTGTATAAGTTATTTTCGGTCTACTCAAGGACTGTGCTGCCATCAACACTCCTATCAGGTAGAACTCGTGGCTTGAAGATAAAAGAACACAGAAATAAAATGCGTTGACATTCCCCCCAATTAAATAAATACTGATCTAAGGGTTTCTGCTGTTATCACTGTTTTTGTTGGCCAGTGACAGTTACAGACACAAAAGAGTTGTATTTGCCAAAACTAAAGCACTTAAATATTAAGAAAACAAATTTTGCAGTGCTTCAAGAAGTAAAACAGCTTTTGCCAAGTCTTCCAGTAGTGGTGTACTATTTGTGTTTCTAAAGTAAATTTTTTTTGAATGATGGTAACACCTTTGCCTTCAGTTACTGCTTTCTTTTGAAGCAGAACAGAAATGGTAGATGTTAACAGAAGTTGAGAACTTCGGTATTGACAGTTATCCATTAATTACAAAGTGCAGTATTAGAAACTCAAGACCTCTGAACACTAGGTGTCAGTGTAAGAAGTGGAAAAATATCAAAAACCTGTTGTTTCCAATCAGGTGGATTAGCTAAGAAACCAGAACCAGCTGTGACCACATTTCCTTGTAACTGCATAACACTGTTAACAAGCCAGTCTTCCTAAAAAAAGTTATTCTGAAACTATCAGGTTTGCTTGAAATCAGATAAGGTGATTTAAAAACTACAATGAATTTGCTCTCTTAAACACTCTGAGATGACCTTTAAGGTTTATGAATTAAACTTAAAGACCATGCAGAATTTAACACTACTCTTTTTTCACCACAGACATCCATAAATCAGTTTGTGTCTTTCACAACTTAAGTTTTACAGTTTTGTTTGAGAGAATCAGTGAAAAACGAAATTAAAAAATGCAGCTAGTGGTGAAAGCCATAGAGGTGAGATGTCTCTCACTTCACTGAAGCCCAGATTTTACATGGATGGCCAGAATGTTAAATAACTACTTTAGGAGATGAAGAGTCGCATCCTAGAAATGCCCATTTATGTCACCTGACGCAAAAGATGATCTGGCATCATTATCTCAGGTACAGAAAAATATATCTGTTTGCCTTTAAGCTTGTTCAGGTGAATCCACTCAGGATCTCAGATGCAAAGCAGAAGGAATGTTACCCTCCACCAGGCACCGACACTTAGTATGCTTCAACATTTATTTGAAACAAAGTAAGTAAGATGACTAAATCAGTAATTAAAAACCCATTGTTAACTGGATTCTGGAGCTGATTTCAAAGATACACAGATGCTTTTGAAAGTTAACTCGAGGTCCATCTTCCTAATCAAATATCCATGTGTTGCACGCCATTGATAAATTTCAGATTTTTCATTTAGTTTACTAACTGCTGCCAGAATCAGACTGCTAGATGAGATGGGTCTTTGAGTACAGATATGGACTTTACACACATGTTCATATACTTATATATTCAACTTACATCATACAAACTAGTTAGAAAGAAGCCCTGAATATGAGTCTTCCATTTGTATTCTGAAGCTTGGAATGTAATTACGATTTTTCACAGACAGAAAGATTGCTCCTTCATTTCAGCCTAGCTAAATGATTTGAGACATTTTTTTAGGCTACATCAAAATACTCTTGGCAAAAGTCTGTTCAGCCTTAAACACTTTCAACAAAGGAGACTAGAGAGTAAAACTACTGACAAAATATTGATCTATGAGTGTGCATCATCTTGTGCAATGAAAACCTAATGATTACTCTTCAATTTCTTAACTTTTGCTTTTGTTTTTTTCTAAAGAGCAATTCAGTTAGAATTTCGTAGGGCTCGAGCAAAATAATAAGTGACATCAATATAAGTAGCCATCCCACCCTGGACACTGTGCATCTCTGTGCTGAATGTCTCAGCTCCTCCAAGATTTCAATAGCTACTAACCTATGCTCCACTCCTAACAGTACACATAAAAAGTAAATAGAGGATGTGTTTGTACTTTGGAAACTCAGGCTGGGATCAGTTTATCAGTTGATTCATAAAAGCCCCAGAAGCCAAGGTAATTGAGTACATATATATTTAAGAATGCCACAGATTCCAAAGCCCCCATGAGTGAAATTTCATACACACTTAATTCCTCTTGCTCAACAGCCTAAACAGGAATCTGATGTGTTAAGGGTGGAAAAACCAGACCTGTACATATAGACATGTGTGTACACATACATGTACAACACACATAAATCTATGACATTGCTAGTAAAGGCCCAAAGACTGATACAGAACATCAGGAAACACTGGGATCGTAGCTGCCTGCACTACCTTCATTCTTTATATACCCTACAAGACAGTCTTTAACCATTGATCACATTGTTTTTTAAAATTCCATCTAGTCAATGGTTTGGATTTTTTTCTTCACTATTGATCATGTTGTGACAATGATGTGGGCATAATTATTAATTTCCTTCTGTTTTACTTTTTTAGGGTTCTTAGAAACAGCGTCTTAGTCTTTCCACTTTTTAGCTCAGGGAAGTCCATCACTGCTGGATGCTGAGCAGAATCTCTGCATGACCAGGCAAAGAGCAGCAGCTCTGTCTCACAGCACGTTTAAGTCCGCAGAAAGATCCATGGGAAAGAAAACATCTGACCATGCAAGTCCCTTCTCTTCTTAACAGAATGCACAGAGAGAGCCCAGAATCCCTGACTGGGACTCCTGTACCATCTCCTGAATAGATTCTGTCCTTTAGAATAAATATGTCTGAATATGGTGAACAAGTAGCAGCTAATGTTAGTGTAGAAAGCTCAGGACATCACTTTTCACATAAATTACCAATGAAGAAAAGGCAATACTTCATCAAAAGTCATACAACAGACTTCATTGCTCCCAGTTTAAATTTTCCACAAAACGTCTCAATAAAAGACATTTTATAATATTCTAATATATTAAAGACAAACTGCTGTCCATTTACTCAAGTAATCTAAAGTCACGTGTTTTCCAATCGAGAAATATTAGAAAAGAATTTTGGGGTTTTTTTCCAACAATAAATTGTTAACAATAAATCCTCTGGTACAGGAGTCATAGCACCTGATCTATATAGAATGGCAGTGAAGGTATTGAGACTATTCAAATTTTTCAGTCTAGAAAAAAATATTCTCAGGATGGCAAAACTTACTCTCTACTATTCTGTAAACTGAACAAAAACATTTTTTGAAAAATAGCCCTTCCTTTTAGAGCCATGTGAAAATCTTTCACAAAACACTAAAAATCATCCAAGATTAATTTTGAGAACACTGAGCGAAAAAATAATGTCAAAGACGCAATTTCAACTAAAGAAAAACCAAAACTTTACTCCTACCCATGCGATAAGATAATCTAGAAAGTCACCACATTTCAGTGATGTAAACGCACAGAGAGCAGTTGAAAACTACTTGCTGAAGTCTCTTCTCTTCCATGACACTGAGCAATGCTACCAACGCACACTGCTGGCACGCCGGAAATTCTTTCTATTGCCGGCTTCTTTTCCAGTTTGATTTCTTCCAGGGCAGGTGTGCCACGTGCTTGCTGCAAACCTATGCGTGTTGTTTAATTCACCCTACGGTAGGAAGAGAGTGAACAGTGGAAGGATTTTTCCCAGGTGGTTTCTGTGAACTCCTTTCTCCCACTCGTGTAAACACACAGCGTGTTCCGGTTTGCCGAGCTGTGTACGCGCCCTATGACTTGGTACAAAGTCGGAATGTTTAGTTAGCCAGAAGATTGTTTCCATCCTGTGATTCATTAGGTCCCTGTGGTACCCTCAACTTCCTTTATTTTGTACAATCACAAATTATATTAGTTCGTCTTATTTTGATAACCCCTCTAATTAATGTCCTGCACAGGAAACTTTATTACTGTTTGAAAACAGACTCATAAAACAAGGACTTTTCCCGTTACCAGGGTGGCGTAAGTGACAGTTGCACATAACTTTGGGATCAAGAGCGAACCACGCTTCGCACTGTTTGTTTCTATCAGTTTCTGTTAATGAATGAGCTGGTTTCAATCCTTTCTTTTTTAAAAGGAATGTCACAAATTCAACAATATTGTATATAAAGGTTACAAGTCCACCAGCTCAAAAATGCAGTAAGTAAACCTGGAACTGTATGATTTTAGAACAGCATAGAGGTTACATACACTAAAATGACTAATCCAGTTTGTGAATGAATGAGTGTGATTTGGTTTAAAAAAAAAACAACCTGTAGGAGCAGGCTGTGAAGAACTGAGAAAGCTCTATCCTTCTTTCTGACTGAATCCTCGTTTTTCCTACTCCCCTCTCCCATTGCTGTTGTCTTTTTCTCTGGATGGGCAAGTGAAGGTGAGTTTTCCCTCCTCCTTCTCCATTCATTTTAAACTGCAATAAAATGGTGAACCACTGCAGGAATACAGCTAGGAAGTGAAGAAATCACATCATATTGATCCAGAAAATGGACAGCCCTTTGAAAATACAAAATTCACGCTGACCATGATTTAGTACTTAGCATTTCATATTAGTAGACTTATCCTTCTGCTTGTCCCTGTATTTTCACCATTCCTTTTCGTGGTTGTGGCAAATGACTACTCAATCTTTATTTAAGTCCCTACTATGAAAAGCAATTTACTCCACAGCATACATTTACTATGGACTTACTCAAGACTTGACATACTGCTGAATCTCTGCATCTCACTGTAAGTCTTCTACCTGTGAATTACTGCCACAATTTAAAATAATCTACTTATTCCAGTACAGATTATCCAGCTGCTGAACTGTGTTCTGCACTTTAGTTGAGACCAAAGGACTGATCCTGAAGTAACTATATTATCTGTGTCAGTGAAAATTAGTTTCCAATAGTAACAAACAAGAAAAAAATAAAATTATCTATGTGTATGCGCAGAGTGTTCATATATGCACATATGTAACAGGAGACCCAGATTATGCTCCTAAAAGGAAGCAAGAGTGGAATGTTAAGAAGTATTAGGTATCAGCACAAGTTGTATGGAATTAAACTCTTCCATAGGAAGATAAAAGGAAGTGATCAAAAAAATCCCAACAGCTATCACATACAATGTGATTCTGGGCAACTGAAGTTCCTTTAAGTTGACACCACTGTATTCTAAAAAAGCCAGCTGAGTGGGTTTGCCTTAAACCATTTCACATCAGCAGAAGAGACCAGAGTCCATCTTCTAGCAGATGCTCATTAGCTGACAGGGAGTAAACTGCAACTCTATCAACATGAATTCTATCATTCACAACAGTCTTCGCAAGGACTTCTCACACTTTCCAAAGAATTCTAGCGGATAAAACATTTAAAGGATGCAGTCCAAGCTGCTGCGATGTGCTGTGGCCTCCTCCCAAGCAGCCAGTCTTTCATGGACAGGTAAGGTCACTTCGATAAGTGGGGACTTTGGGGCTCTGCCGATTATGAATACATCTCTATTTTTGGTGTACATACCTGTAATTTTTAATAATCTCTTCCTGCACTCTGTGCTACTGCTAAAATGTCTTTTACTTTGTAAAAACAAACCTAATTTCTTCCCAGAAGCCATTTGATATCTGAGAAAAAAAATGTAAAGGACTGAAGTGCAGATCTAGCGCTAGACTGATTAACAAAATTCTGTGAAAGCAGGTGCCAGTGCTGCTACTACCGTCTGCAGCCTGCCCGGAGAACAAACCTCTGGTAGTTCATTCTGACAAGTGCTCGGTTGATACATTCCCAGCACAAGGAAGGTTATTCCTTAACAGCCTTTTCGATTATAATAGTACATCACGATCTTCTGGTCTATTAGCCTTTGAACGTGACATCTGCAGCACAAACATGGCCCTGTCGAGAGAAGATACTATGAAATCTTCAGGTTTTCACACTAGTCTAACAATACTATATTTCCCAATAAGCCAGCACAGTATGACAAAAATTCTGGATGGAGATGGTCAAGGTGAGGAAAGACTTTTCTTCTTTCGTAAATATTATATGAAACAATTTCCAGATGCTTTTACATCCGTGTATGTGCAAGACTTCAGCTATTTTGGTGCCAAACCTCTCAACGGTAGTTTAATAACCAAGAAAGATTCTTATTCCTTTTCTCTTAGTTACAGCCTTTTTTTTTTTTTGACAAAGTGCTGAATAATATTGATTTGTCCTAACGCAGGATCTTTGAGTTCCCTTTCTAAGGGTCTGAAGAGATATTACTAGATTATTATAGAAGATGGTGCTTCAAAACCTTCTTAGTGCACAGGCAAACTGTATTGGATATGATGAAAACACAAACAAGAAGAGGCCTCACTCCACTTCAAATGGTAAGTAATTTAAAGGCTTGTCCCCTTCTGATTAACATCTTTTTGCATTCCCTGTTGCAACAGACATCTACTACTTGTGCTGAACCATAAAAAACAATATAGCCTTGATTGCAGCCTCTAGTCTTAGCACACATAAATAAATACAGTTCTAGGGGTAACATTAAGGCATCTATAAATATGTATAGATCAGTTACTAAACAAATACTAGCAGTCAACAATGAATATTATTTCAAAGTAAAACAAATTCATTCTGCTTTTCAAATACATTATGCTTAAAAAAAAATGTACAGAACTTTGTCATTCTAGGGCGTGGGTTTTTTTGGTTTTATATTGCTTGATATTCGAATAAAACCCATTTATTATAATTACAATAAATGAAAAATTTCAAACTTATGCTAGCATGCTGACACAAACTGGATGAAATTTATCTCTCAACTTTGATGCCTATCTCCTAAATATTCAAACCCCAGCAAGCTGGCAAAGGATCCCCTTATTAGTCAGCTGAGGAAATAAATTCCTCAAGAGATGCATCTCATCTAACTCGGAAACTGATTTTAGGATGATGTGAATCATCCTCCGGATATGCTCATTTCCTTCTATATGTTGGTGTATACTTAGAGCAGAATTTAACTTAATGTAAAGCAGTCTACATATTGCTCAAAAGAAAACAAAAAATCGATCATAAAATGTGATGCAGACTTTCAAAAGCCTGTTTTTCAAGAACTTGACTTGTTAGGGCAGTCATCTGCTAGAGCAGCCAGACCTCATGAAGTATAAAGTGGTTTGAAGCAGTGACCATATAAATCCGTCCAAACCAGACCCCGATTTAATAGAGTTCAGATCAACTTTGCAAATAGGAAGCTGGAGCTATAAACCTCCGAGGTATCAAAAGTCACCAATCAAAGGTAACCACGCTGGCAACTTCTATTTTAATTCAGGAGCTCAGACTCGGACTTAACCAACAAATATGAGCTCTGACAAATGTTTATTACGAAAGATGTATGCAACTTGCCAGTTTTACTGCAGGCGTAAAAGTGATTTCTATAGTTTAGCCTTATACATGTGTTATGGATGGCAAAATGCACATGAATTTTGAGAAGAAATCATTAAATTACATAATGAGAACTGTGCAGTCCATTAACATGAGTAATATGACAAAATTCAGCTGGTAAGTAATAAATTTAAACCTGCAGTCAGCTTCAATTATAAAAATAGCTTTTTTTCTAGTACTGGATATATACCCACATGAACACCCACGTCTAAAATGAAAATTTAATATAACTACATACTAACAGCTCAATAAGGATGGGCAGTTATAAAGGATGACAAATGTGCAAAAATCCCTATCAGAAGTCTGGAGGATGTAAAAAGCTTCTGATTTACGAGTTCCGGCGTGTGAGTGTCGGAGGTCAAAGCAATCAGCTATTCCAGATACTTTCACTTCCTCAGAAATAAAGTGCTGTCTCGGGCTCAGAGGGGAAAGGTTAGAAAAGCTGTTTATCTGCCGCTCCGTTCCCATTCTTCCTTCTGTCAGGAAATCGTACACGCTCCTACACCCCGCGCAGGGTTAACCCCGGGTCACGGCCATTCCCCCAGTAAGCGCCCGGCTTTGATTTAAGTGCAAGGACCACATGGCTGCAGGTTGGGTTCTCTCAAACGCCCTCTTTGATGGAAAGCTCGGCTCGGCGAAGCCTCGCTGGGATGTAGAAGCACAGACACTTCACCACTTTGCTGCTCAAGGGAGAGCGAAGCCGCAGCCATCGGTTTTGCATCAATTGCAGGGGGTCGTTAACAAAAAGAAAATGTTATTTTGTAGTAGTTAGAGCTAGAAGAAGAATCACAAATACATTCCGGGAGCAGCGTGTTTAACCAGCGGGCAGCCTGCGGAGAAGGGGCAGAGGCTGTTCCCTCCCCAGGAGCCACCGGGCACGCTTGGGACAGACCCAGGGGAGCACAAAAAGCAAAGAAGCCCCAGCACAAACTCCGGGAGACTGCAGAGCCAGGGCTTCGGAGGTAGGAGCAGAAAGAAACTACTCGGAGCTGGAAGGGACCCCAAAGCGTTTGCTGCGATCCAGGAAGCCACCGACCGGAGGCTGGATTAAGTGCGAAGCTGAAGGAAAGCACCTGCCTGCAGGCAAACAGTGGGCAGGGCGAGGTTTATTTATATTGTATTTTTATTACAAATATTATATATAAAAAATACAAACATTGTATAAAAGTATATAAAAATATAAGTATATATTATATATATACATACACACATATATATTTATACTACGTGGTCTGCCCCATTCTGAATTTGGTCAGTTTACAACAGCTTTTCATTCTAGTTCACATACTGACAGAACCTAGCTTGAAACTTCAGAACTCTTCTAATTGCTGAAAGGGCTCATTATAGAGAAAAGCCCCGGAAATTTGCAGCTCAAAGTTCTAGCTGATCCAGGGACTCATCATATGCAAATATTAGTTATAATATGTACTAGTATTATTTATATACATTAGTTCCATATAATGTGCATACCCAGACATGCTGGTAATTTCACATGAAGAATCACTATAATAATAAAAAACCCATTTGTTATGCTTCCCAAGCTACAGGTGACATACCAAAATATATCTTTATGTACAAAATGTCAGCAGGCAGATTCGTGCCATGGTGTAAAATACCGTCCTTGCTTTCTTCAGAGGTGCTTCTGAACTTTAATTAAAAACTGTGGAGAGGTTCAAATTTAGAACTGCTTCTGATAGATGAGACTCGAAATAGCCTCATTTATACAACACTTTCACTGGCTTTCGATACAGAAAAATATTCAATATTTCTGCATTATTTTTTGACCGCAATCAAAACATCAAATAGTAAGAATATGAGAACATAAATACTAAGCAAACAACACAGTAACACAAATACTGGAACAGAAGGAAATTGGCAATGGGGTCTTCAGACGACTAGCCATTTTTTTCCTTTCAACAGCTTGAAGTTTTTACCAAAAAAATACATCGGCTTTGTTCCCAAGGCCAGGTGGGGTGGCAGATATCACACCAACCCAGTACACAACCACAAGCAAAGTGCACGGTCTCTATCCGCCAGCCTAACAGTAGCTTCTGCAGACCACTGAGGCCAGAACATTGCCCTCAGCTTCTGTGTTTTATTTGTTTCTAAAAACAGAACAACCTGTCATGAGTCATTTGCTCACGGAAATGTCACGCTGTTTCAAGGAGTTCTGGAGTGAAGACTATTTTATCAGTTCTGTTCTTACCAAATTTATCAGCTGCGTGTGGACGATGTCTTCCACCAGAATGGCAGTTTCATGGAGTGGTCTGCGAGCATCTCCTAAGGAAAACCTGAAAGAAAGAGGTTTATTGCAAGCTTATGAAAATGAGTTAAACGGAAACATAAGTGGTCTCCAGAAAAATAAAAAGAAAAAATTATGAATAATACAATAAGCTTAATACACTTGTATGTACAGAAATGGATCACTCGGTGCGGTGAAAGGTAATCTGGTCAAAGGAATAAAAGAGCTGCAAGAATGTATACCGAAACACATGGTGAGAAAAACGGAAAAACTGAGGAAACAGAGGAGAATCCAGTTTGCAGGAACATTTGAAAAAAGAGTAGGCAAAGCTGTAGCATGTGCACTACCAGGAGTAATTCTGTATTTGCAGTCTCCCTCACTTACAAAACTACAAAATAACTATTTTAAAATGTAAAATGCTAACAGGTTTTTTTATCTCCAACCTAAATGCTAGTGCTAAGATATGGAAGGAATTACTAAGAATGCAAGGTAAACTTTTTTATCCATAATAATACATAAGAGGCTCTTAAAGTCTACACTGCAAGATTAAATGACAGGAGGTTATAAAGAGATAATAGTGTTCATATAATGCAAACAAAAGGCAAAGGCACTCCAACAGGCGCCATTAACTGAGAAATTGTGACGACGGGCTTTTTGCAAGGCTTCACCTTCTCTGAGAAATACCAGATGCTGTTCTCTACACCTGCCTCAACTGCTCGTCACTCAGCTAAAGCTGGGCTTGCTCCTTTGATCTGCAATGGGCAGTGGCCATCACCTGCCTCTTAAAAGAGACTGGAGGTGCTGCAGAAAATCTGGATGCTAGACCCTCAGTTTGTGGCACCTGTCACCCATCACAGAGCCCGAGCACTTCACATACGGTGCCCCACAAGCCCTATGAAACTTCTCATCTGACACTGGGGTGGTGGGCTTCAGCCCCAGACCCAGGCAGAGTACAGGGGTGCTTCATCTGAAACATTGAAGAGATCTAAGCGTGGCGGACAGATTTACTACTTTTTGGTAGCTGCGCTCTTTTAGAGAGGCCTTTGCAGACCCAGTGAAGGTCTTTCACTGCCCAAAATGACTGCAGGTTGCAACCAAACTCCACCCCTGCTCAGTCCAGCTCAGTGAGTCAGAGCTTAAGCCATCCCCAAGCCCTGCCTTCAGCTGGGTGCCTGAAGTGCAGTCCAGAGAAAGGAAGCGGTCTCTTACGCTGTGCGGTTTCCCTCCATCACACAAGGCACAAAAAGATGCTCTTTGGTTTAGCTGACTGCTGTCTGTTCTTTGCTTCTGAAAGCTACATTTTCAGTTCAGTCCCACATAGCAGAAACAGGGAATTCACGGATTCTAGCCGTGGCTTCTTCTTATAGATATATGTCAAAACCCTTCACAAATTTCGTTGTGCTGTACACAACTTCGAAACAATTTCTTAACGTACCAACAATACTACCTGGTCAAGAAGGATGCTATAAATAAGTACAGCTGGTTTTGCCTATTTACTCAGCCATTTGTAGAAGCGATAGAGGATTCAGGAATATCAAAATCCTTCACTTTCTCTTATCTCAATTCTTTTACTTACACAAAAAAGACAGGCACCTTCTTTCCATGTAATGACGAACAGAATCAAGAACTGGCTCCAGTATTCTCATGGTATAGATAAAATTTTGTCCTGCTACTTATGCATGAAGGACCAGAGAAACACGACTGTGATGGGACAAAGAAGTGCTAAGAGAGCTCTTGAAAAAGAGGATACTGGTCTTGCCACATCAATTGCCTCATCTATCCACACCTCTCCCTCTGTGACAGCAAAACCTCTTGGTTTCCCAGAACTGCAGCAAACAAAAATTAGCCAGAGTCATGGATAAATTACTTCAAGAAATTTGCTCAGCTGATGTCCTACATCACCGATACGTCAGGCAAGCCTCGTGGAAAGCTAAGGTCTACAGCTGCTTGGACACCTGCACATCACGGCTTTCAGAAAGCTGAACCTCTCCACCAGAACAAACCAGCTCAGGTCTGGTACCTGGAATTTGCACTTCAGCATCCTAAGGCAGGCACGGTATTTCTGAACTAAAGTTCTCCAACAACGGAAGTCTCGTGAAAGCAAAAGAATTCATGAATTCAAAGTAATTAACCATTCCAAAGGTTTACTGGCTGATCTACTTTTGGTCCCTCTGTATCTGACTTTTGGCTAAATTATTATTATTATTTAAAGCTGTTAATTGGTCTCAAATTGGTCTCAAAATGGTCTCAATGGGGCCCAACTCTGGCTCACTGAAAATATCATTACATGCACATCAAAAATTAAAAAAACACTATTCCAGTCTTGCATCAGTTGAGTGAAAGACAGCTTGCTAGGCTTTCAAATAATTCCTCCAGGCATTTGTAAAAAAATGTTCTCTCTCCTCTTAAACCAGAGTTTTTAAAATAAGAAAACTCGTATGTAAAACATATTCATCGTAAATTAAACAGCACGGGCCAGAAATAATACTGCAGTTTCTTATAAAAATAGTGAAATTTTACTTATAAGCAAGATTCAAATCTTCATAGGTGACTGAATATATCAATGATTTCCTTACAAAAGCATTCTTCTATCCTGCAATACAATAAAACACCATTTTATCTACAAACAACTAAAGAGTTACATCGTACACTTTTTTTCCTTTATCTAGCAATGAAATTATATTCAGTATTCTTCACACAGCATGTGAAATTCCAATTATATTAAATTTCAGCTTCATATGTGTAAGAGCACAACAAGAACTACTTGGGTAACACCTGAGCGTAAGGCACTGTCCTGTACCAGTCACAGCACGAGGAAATTGCACGCTGTACTTGTTCCCTGTCATTTGGCTCTCTTGTTGAGACTACCAGCATCATACGGAGATGGTCATGTTTCATAATGCTCGTACAACATCTCTCAAGTGAGGACAACGCAAAGAATTTTTCCTCTATTACGCAGGAGTGCACATGTCCGCAAATTACAACGTCAGACACTTCCTAGGACTGTAAGCACAGCAAACAATCCAGATTCTATTAAATATTTAATAAATTGCAAATACCTGGGTATTATATAGGAAATACATATAAAAATAGAAACTTTTATTACCATATTACACTGCAATGTAAAATAATATTTAAAACATCACAGACTCAAAACAAGTGCTCACACAGGAAAAAAATTCACTGTTTTTTTTTTTTAAGGTGCCCATGTAAATTAACAGGAAAATTTACGTTTTTTTCTAATCACACAAGATATATAAATCCAAACAGAATTCAATTACCACAACCATAATACATTGTTCATTCTTACTTACTGGCCTTTTAATAGTTAAAAGTGATTTTTCTTTCTTTCTAAGACTTCAAATGCAAAATAAAACAACCACGTAAGAGACTAGTAAACACCTGGTTGCCAGCATTATCATCTTGAACAGAAACTTATTTTGTTCACGGTGTTATTACCAAGCATTCCACACATACAGATGAGAGGTTTTTGGTTTTCTTTTCTGAAGACAACAAAGTGCAAGGAAGAAACCCCCTGTTTTCGAGGAAGGCTGCTGCCTCTACGTGGAGCTGCCCTCCCTGCGCCTCGAAACTCCTCTCGGAAGGAACCGTCAGCTCCCGAAAAGGCCCAAGCAGCAGAAGTGGTGCCAGCGAGATGCAGCAGGTTGATCCGGGAGGAGACAGACATCAAATCTTTTCGCTCCATTCTGAGGCAGAAGGATACGGCAGGGGTGGTGCTGACACACGGAGGAGAGGGATGCAAAACCAACTGCACCACTCGATCACGCAGAAAATCCAGTTCCAGGCGCGCCTGCTTTCGTCCTCCCTCACTTACACTCTTTCTACCTTCAGAAGCTATTTCTACCTCAGTTCCCTTCACTGTTTTCCCACGTAACTTCTGCCAACTTCTTTCCCACACACAGAAAAGCAGATACTGGCACGGTGGTGTCAGCAAAAAGTCAGAACCACCACACCTACCCACGGCCGCTTCCTTCTTCTTCGCAATGGATACGGGATTTGTCAGACACTAAATCAAACCTAAAGCTTGGACACTGGTTAATTTTATTTGTACAGCTTTCGATATGTTTCTTGACATCGGCTCTAGATTTTAACGTGCTTTTAGGGTAATATTCTTTAAGATAGCAAACACAAACTTTTTTTACCCCCTTGTGCAAGGAGAGGTAATAGTTACAAATGCACAAGCAGTTAAAATAGTAAAATCTCCCATTTTCTTCTTCACTTTTGCCATTGCATTTCTCCACAGCAGAATAAACACTAAACGAGGAGTCAAGGGGCTCGGATTTTTGCCAAGTTGCAGAATACGAGGTAGGTTAAGAACCAAAAGAAAACCCTAAAAAAAAAAAAGGAAACCAAAATTTGGTGCCCTTGCTTCTGGGAACTGAAACTGAACTGGGTGTTTTAATATACCTTACAAATTTCATTTCACGTGTGCTTTCCTTTTAACGGTTCATTAGAGAGTCTTTTAAAGAACCTTCCATTCGCTGGAAGTATAAACAAGTCTTTCTGTGAAACACATAAAAATTCTGTTGAAAACAGAAAAGAGCTGTTTCCCCACAGGTAAATACTGAAGAGGAAATATATTAAAATATATCATTAGCAGTGCACAGAAACAGTAAAACCATACGGAAGACTGTCCTGATAATGGAAGCATCTACCCTTCAGACACGCCATACAATAACAAACCCTTCTCAGAAGCTCCAATTTCAAAGGTTTGTCTGTTTTAAGGAAACATTTTTACAAGGAGGTGATCAACTTACCCGGATTTTCACAGGAGGTTGAAAATAGTAGCACGGAGAAAGAAAAGACTGCTGCAGCTTTTTTATTGTTTACTTTTAGCTTCTATTTCTAATTTATTTAAGTTCCTGTAACGATGTTTCCAGGCCCATCAAAAGGGGTAAATGTCCAAGCCACTAAATGCCTACATGGAGTACCATGGCACACTACGTGTAAACACACACGCACATACTTGGCACGTGCCAAGCCACGACAGCTTCTCACAGTGCGGGGACCTACATTTGTCAGGACCTCAAAATCTCGGGCAGCTACAGAAATAGATAAAGAGCTTTCCTTGCTCCTTTCCTTGAGGTTTTAAACGCCTGCGGAAGGTGTTGGGCCAGGCAGAGCACAGGCTTGCTTCAAACCCCCCCCTGCTGCAGAGCTCTCCAGGTGGCCAGACCACCAGGAGAGCAGACTGTGGAGGCAGCAAGCTGCTCCAGCCTCTCGTCCTCTGCAGCCTTGACAAGCCATCCTGGCCAGAAAGGAAGCATAAGCGGGGCGGCTGGGAGTGCACTAAGCTAGAATAAATAGTTTCCCTTGCCCGGGCTTCTGTTGAGTTCATACCATAACAAAGCTGCCCCAACTCATGTGGAATCTACCACCTAGAATAAATTTGATGAATCTAGCCTAGGAAAAGTATAAAAGCAGTGAGGTAGGCTGGTGGGAAATACGCTTTTTTTTTTTCTTTTCTAGAAATCCCTAACAATTTTCCTCTCCTGTTTCTACATGCAGGATTTGCAGCGGCAGAGATGGGACCTCCAGACTTGAGGGGTTTTTACGCATCTTAAGATGTCACACAAGGCAAGTAGATACTTCTCCTGTCCTCAGCACAGAGGTATTTATCTGCTCCTGCCTGAAACTGGACCAGGACGATGGGTCACAGGGGTCCACGTGCCTGCAGTGCCAGCAACGGGAGAGACCTGTGTGGGTCCCCACAGCGTGTGCCGGAGTGTAGCCCATGAGTAGGATCAGAGGTTTGGGATCCACGTGTCAAAGCGGCCATAAATCTGGTCTGGATGCTGGAGAGACCAGAGGGTCTGCGAGTTGGCTACTGGAGGGACCAGGAGGTCCACACTAGCTGCTGGGAAGACTGTGGGGCCTGGAGCTTGCTCGAGAGACCCTTTTCCCTCTGTGTCTCTGCATGTGAAGATCAAGGCTCTCCAGCACTGAATGACTGAGCTTGAGGCTACTGGATTTGGCAATTCCTAATTTAGGAAATGTGTTTAAGTATTAGACTCGGACTGGGCGTGTCGGTGAACAGGCTGCCCAGGGAGGTGGTGGAGTCCCCATCCCTGGAGGTGTTCAAAAAACGTGTGGATATGGCATTCAGGGCATGGTTTAGTAGGCATGGTGGTGTTGGGTTGACAGCTGGACTTGATAATCTTAGAGGTCTTTTCCAACCTTAACGATTCTATGATTCTGTGAAGGTATTTGCACATGGAGAAACATATATAAAAATATACTAAGGAGATTCAAAAGAAATCAGAGGAGCTTGGAAGATGTTCAGCCAACATGTAATGGGAACCTAGGGACCAGACTTAACCCACACACAGACAACTACTTGCTGACATCTGAACCTGGATGTCTGTATCAGCAAGCTGATTCCCACCCTGCATTTTTAACCCACCATCCAAGCAGAATGTGACCAAGATATAATTGCTCAGCACACACAGAACCAGCTAATTCACTGTTACAAATCTAAAACCAGGCAAGGGTCCCATAAAATCACAGAGGACAAATCAACTACTAGATACACTTGGACTGGATAATATCTGGGCTCATGTCTCCTCAGTGCTGTAAGAATACACAGTACATTTCTGTCAGCTGTTTGGCAGGAATGCATTTGGAATACGCAGCATATTAATTCTCAGAGATATTTTCATACTACAAGCAAGTGTCCTCCTAAATATGTCAATTATTAGACACCTGACAGACAGGTGGTGACAAAGAAAATCAATTTTGCAGTACTGAGCCCAAGAACATCCAGAAAACTTCCAGCAATTCAAATACCAGAAGGACAAGCACTGCGAATCACTAAAAAAAAAACCCACCAAAACTAAAAAAACAAACAAAAAAACAACTTTGGAAAATCAGTAACGCAACATGTTGAAGTAATTCAGCTTGGTGCCATAAGACGCTGACTACAAAGACAGATAAAACTATCGAGATCTGGTCCCTTAGATGACAGAAAATTGGGAAACTACAGGTTTCTTTCTGATGAGCATGAGAATAAGCTTATCATTGCAATAGATGTCCCAGAGAAACTAAGATAAGGATAGTGCCTTTTTCAAAGTCTCAAAAGCTAAAGCTAGCTCCTCTCTCTCCGTTTTGTTTGCCATGGCTGCTGCTGAACAAATGAGGCAGAAGCAGAGTCTGAAAGGAAAGAGATGTCTGCTGCCAAATCAGAAACAACAAAATCCGGGAGAAAGAAATTGCCCAAAGGATGACTGCAACAGGGGAAATAGGTATCAACAAGTAGATTGCAAAATTATGTCTATTTTATGTTAAGATACATTGTATCAGAGAGAGATGATGTGACAGATTGTTGTTTTGTGGACGTTGTTCCTTCCCAATACCATCAGTGAACTTAGTAAAGGGACGTTAATTTAAGAATCAAATAATCTTGCGTGCTTATTGCCTTAGATTAATGAAAAAGGGAACAACTTACAGCATTGAGTTATGTCAACTGACCAGCACATTCTACCAGTGTTACCTGAAAAAGCACTGGAATTTATATTGCTATTTGTATGTTTATCTGCTCATCAGGTAACTTCCATCAAAGTCTATTTAACTAGAAAAGGCAATCTTAATTCCAGTCAGAGTTCGTAGTTAATATAGTTACCTGCTTGGATTAATGAAAGCAAGTTTACATAGGTTTCACATGTCACTCTGAACATAGTTTTTAACTTTTAGTGCAAGCATGAGAGATATAAAGTCAAACTGCAAGCTGTAGCTGTGTTAGTTTTTTCTTTAAAGCTTAGAAAAACCATGTTTAAGTTACAATACAAACAAGCATTCAAAACCTACAGCAACTATACTACAGAAATTACAAAAATTAGGGTTATTTTCCAAATTTCTTTTGGCAAGACCTTCAGTGGCTAAACTTGGAAGAAAACACCAGCATTCTGCAAGAAGTAATTCCTGGAGACTCGAATCGCCTTGTGCTGTTTGGTACGTCAGTAGTCACTCAACGGTGGTTTTAAAAAGCTTGTGTCGCCTCTTCTAAACAACCTGCCTGCACTTCAGACCGTCACGGCTCCAGGGCTGCTCCCCTCCAGTCGCCGTGCGTAGGTGACGGCCCCACCAAGCTCCACAGCAGATCACCCAGGCTGGGCAAGACCAAACCACACTGCGTGTACTGGGACGTGCTTGGAGAAGTACCCCGGCCAGTCATTCGGTCTGTCAGGAGAAAGGGATCACTTGGGACTTACGACTTACAACTCGTCGGGAGCGTTCACCACCGTCCTGACTGACTCTGCTCTCAGCCGCGAAGGGAGTTGTCCCAAACGTGAAGAGGAAGCCAGAAATGCGGACTGAAGTGGTACCGCAGACACCAGTTAGTGCAGTCCACACGCTCTATAATCAAGCAAGGTCTACATCAACATTGGCAAATACAGCTTCGCCCTAACACAGGGGCGGTGTAAACTTACAAAGAAGTTGCACTAATCCCATTACAGAAAAGCACTAACAAATTCAAGTGCCAATTTACATAAAGCATACAGATTATTTTACATCCTCACAGAAAGAACAGTTGAAAAAGTAGACTCTAGATATTTTGAGAGTCCGATTTACTCCAGGATAGCACTCGTCCTTGCGCTAACTTCAGAGCTGCAAGGACAAACCATGAGCTCCCTGTTCTCACCTGCACTGAGCTACTCCGTGTTACTCTGATCACTTCAGGATGCAACCACACTATCGCAAAACCCGAGAAGCGATGAGTAAAATACCTCTTTCTCTAATATGAAAATCCAAGAGACAACTGTGAATCATGCTGCCTTTTAAAATGAACCTATTGAATCTATATGATCAGTCTTCGATCCACAATTAATGGAGAACGCAACAGGGCCCACAGTTCCCAATATCAAGCAGTCCTCTCCAGAAGACACTGGAAACCGTAAGGTATACGTTCATCTATGTACATTATGTGTAAACTGTAGGACCTGGGAGCACCCATCAGTGCCCAAATCTGGGTACTTCCTCCTGTCTACGACAAATTACATGGATTTGATGTATCAACTACTGCAGAGTTTTACATTATTAAGCACCCTAAGATGTATCTCAGAACAATACATACCAAAGCCTAAATGTCCAACAGTTGACAAAGAGATGTGGATGCACGCAGAAGTGCCTGCATTTCAGGCACTAAATTCAGTGTCTCAGTTGCAGTCGAAATCTTCAATTTTTTTGCCACTGGCTGAAAACGGTCCCAGCTGCTAACCCTGCACGTATCTAAACAACCATCACTGACACAAGACTAGAACCTTCTAGTACATATACAGCTACACAGACTAGGCAGTTCGTATATCGAAGTAGATATATAGGTAGGTGTATAAATACCTGGCTACACAGTATTCAGCTAATTGGATAACAGTCGTTATTTTGAGTTAATCAATCAGTATTGACTTCAAAATCTCTTCCAGAATTACTTCTTCTGCCATCTCTTGTCTGTCTGTCTGTCCCATCGTGTCCCATCAGCCCTGGGTAGTATTCCTCTATCTCTACAATGCCTGAAAGTCTTATTGATACCTTCTCTAACCCTTGAAGGGAGACCATGCATTTTCCTTTCTTAGACCTACACTTTGCTAGACAATTCATCACATTTTGTTGTCTAATAACTGAGGAATGTATCTCACTACCCTGATGACGTGAACAACAGTTCACACTCTCCTACTTCTATGAAGTCAAGAGAAGCTATAGGGAGTTATTAAAACTAACTCCCATCAACTTATTCAGCAAATGGAGACATCCTATTCACTTGTTTAAATACTATAACTTCAAGAATCTGACTACTAAATTATTGAATCTTTACTACAGGGAACTCAGCTAAAGGAAAACGCTTGTTCCAAAATGTGTATGGCAGCAAGAATAGCAAGCAGAGGAAGAAAAGGAAATGTCAGCTACAGAATGGGGTTTTTTTTCAGTATAACATTAAGACTTGACGATGTCTGCAGATATTGGACAAGCATAAACAACAAGAAGAGAAAAATTAGATAATACCATTTGATTATTCAAAAGTCCATAGTGACAAGTAAAGGGAAGAAATTTAGACAAGGAACATTTAGAGCAAATTAGAAGGAAAACATCTGAAAGAACTAAAACCCTCTGTAACCATGTCAGAAGAAAGAGAAATTTCACTGCTGGAAATACTGAAAACTAAGCTTAACCAAGAACTGGGGGGTCTTGTGATGTTAAACATGTACACAAAAATAAAACTTGATTCCGTGACTTAAATTACTTGAAAATGAGATACGATCAGACACTAAAACGGTATGTCATCTGCAACTAACAGACAGTTGTTGGAACTCCGTATGTGGAGTCTGCAATAAGCTGATGCTTATCATTAAAATTCAAAAAAAACAGGAAGAGAGTTCATGATTAATAACTAGTTTGAGCTTACTGAAAACATATTAATGCTTACTTAACAGTCTTCACTACAGACACATCTCAATTACCATGGTGGAACGCAACATCCAAAGGCATCAGTCAAGTTCACTGCCCCACCGAGGTAAGATCGAAACAAGGGAAGCCCTTTGTAAGAGCAACTTTGTTTACTTGAAAACGGAAGCAGCTTCTTCACACCACGAGTTTTCAGATGGTAAGGTCTGCCAGACAGCAGGAATAACAATGTCTAATATCTTGCCAAATGAAAAGTCCGATTCTTCTCACCCTGTCCTCAGTGACGTCACCATAAATCAAGAATAACATGAAATCCTCAGGGAATGAATTTCAGAGATGCTACAGTGGCCCAACTCCATGGGAAGTCACTCCGTCTTGACTCAATGAAGTGTGTTTTTTAATCATGAACCTTCTGAATCATGTTCTTGAGATGACACTGGAATTATTTTAATAACTTGTGGAAACAAAATAATATCCTAAATTTTCCCCTTTACAAAGGGCAACTATTGTTAACGTTTCCTTAAATACACCATAATACATGCAGTAAGGAATCTGTATCGAAGTTTTGCCTTAATCAATTCATACTCATATCTGGAAAATGACTGTGATGAAGGAAAGAAGGGAAAAAAAAAAAAGGGAAAAAAAGAAGATACCACTATACTACTGCTACTCCATGAATCACAGAACATGTGAGGTTGGAAGGGACATGTGGAGATACCTGGCCCAGTTTCCCTGCTCAAAGAAGTTTGCTCAGGGCTGTGTCCAGCTCGGTGCTGAGTATCTCCAAGGATGGAGACTCCACAAACTCTCTGGACAGCCTGTTCCCATGATTGACCACCCTCACAGTAAAGAAGATTTTTCCTGATGGTTAAGTGGAATTTCCTGTATTTCCATCTGTGCTCACTGCGTCTTGTGTCACTGGCCACCGCTGAAAAAAATCCTTCCTCTGTCTTCTTTACTCCTCCCAATCAGTCATTTATAGACATTGATAAGATCCCCCTGAGGCTTCTATTCTCCTGGCTGAACTCTCCCAGCTCTCTCAAGCTTCCTTTGTGCAAGAGATGTTCCAGTCCCTTAATCATCTTGGTGGCCCTTGACTGGCTTGCTCCAGTATGTCTGTGTCTCTCTTGTACCGGGGAGTCCAGCACTGAAGCCAGCAGTCCAGATGGGTCTGACCAGTGCTGAGCAGAGGGGAAGGATCACCTCCCTTGATCTGCTGCAACGCCCTGCCTAAGGCAGCCCAGGACGCTACCACAAGAGCACATTGCAGGCACACGTCCAATTTGGTGTCCACCAGGACCCTCCACGACCTTCTCCGCAAACCTACTCTGCAGATGCTCAGCCTCCAGCCTGTTCTGGTGGCTGGGGTTATTGCTTCCCAGGGGCATGATTTGGCATTTCCCTTTGTGGAACCTCACAAAGTTCCTGCTGGCCCATTTTTCCAGCCTGTTGAGGTCCCTCTGAATGGCAGCACACCCATCTGGTCTATCAATCATTCCTCCTAGTTTTGTATTATCAACGAACTTGTTGGTGTGTGCATTGTGTTCCATCATCCAGGTCAGTAATGAAGACATCATACAGTACTGACCCCAGGATAAACCCCTGGGGTACAACACCAGTAACTGGCCTCCAGATGGACTTCATGCTGCTGGTATCAACCCTCTGAACACAGCCCTTCAGCCAGTTTTCAGTCTGCCTCACTGCCCATCCATTTATCTACCTCATCAGCTTGTATGTGTGGCTGTGGCAGGAGAGAGCATCAAAAGCCTTCCTAAAGTCAAGATAAAAAGCATTCACTGCTCTGCCCCCATTGACTACACCAGTTATTTCATCACAGAAGGCTACCAGGTTGGTCACACATGATTTCCCCTTTGTAATTCCATGTTGATGACTCCAAATCAACTGCTTATTCTTAATAGGTTCAGAAACGTTTTCTAGGATGATCTACCCAGCGATCAAGGTGAGGATGACTAGTCTGTCATTCCCCGGGTCCTCCTTCTTGTCCTTTTTGGAGACAGAAGTGCCATTTTCTTTCTTCCACTCCTCAGGAAGCAACTTCCCCCACCTGCCGTGACCTCTCTTCATGAGCAACATCATACATAAAATCAAAGCAGAATAATGTGTATTATTGGAAGAATAAACACGTAAATTAAAGTCTGATTTCAAGCAGAACGTGTTGTAAGATTATCCATACTCGAACTTTTACGCCTACAGTTAAGACCTGAAAAATGAATTCACATATATATAAACACAACTTAGAAAACGCATTTGAGTAAATTGGTTTTAAAATATTTTTCCTCCTTCATGGACTACTACTTTATGAACTGTCAATAAGCAAAACGTTGTCAAATTTGATGCAAGATGCTATACAGCTCTATTTCCAACAAACTGTTTATAGCTACGTATCCTTCAGGGTGAATATGTCTAAATTCCATCAAAATCTGATTTTCTAAGTTTTGCTAAAAGCTCTGCAGAATAATCTTTCTACACATGATTTTAGTGAAGTAACTTTTTGTTACTCTTTGTTCTAAGTACAACACCCATGAGCTGAGAATGAGTACGGTTTTGTAAAACAAGTAAATGCTAGAACACGAGCAGCTACGTTATATAGCTGCTTTTAAAAGGCCTGCTTATTAAGGAAAACAACAGACCCTGGTTTGTTTGTTGTGGGGTTTTTTTTATTATTATACTATTGTAAACACTTTCTAACTGCTGAAAATCAGCTGACTTCTCCCAACACAAAGCTGTGGCAAGAACTCTCATGAGTACCCCTGTATACTAACCAGAATACACCAAACTCTAACAGTTAGAGTGTCCTAAACTGCAGTTAATTTTACAAATCCCTACGACTGGCAGAGTAGGAAGATAGAATTTATTCCGGTTGTATAACATAATCTGTTCCATTCGCTCATTCACAAAGGGTTTCAGTTTTTCAGGAAATAAAGGAGACAACGGCCTTTCTAGACCATGCAGACTGGACTACGATCAGACATTTCTGCTCTAGGAAAAAGTTCATCTCCACAACGTACCCAAACACAAAAGGAACTTAACGACGCCAAGAGAGACGGATGTTCAGTCTGCTCTCATCAGGACAGGGCGAAAAAGTCATGAGGAGAGCTGGAATTCAAAACTTCATTTCACTGTATAGACAGATATTAGAAGTGTTCACCAAATGTGGGAATCCCTAGCTATTTTGTATCTAGATTAAAACCGCAAGACAATTTAAACTAATCCACAAGACACAAAACATAAGCGAGGATGAATGCTTTATGCTAATTTTTAAGGGAAATAATATTATTTTTTTACAGTCTCCAAAGTGTCACAACCATTTCTCCTTGTTTTAAAAATTCACATCACAACTTTATGAATGAGATCTTTGGGTGTAAATTATGATAATTCTATCTAATTCTCAAATAACACACTTTCTTATCAGATGGTAACACATTTTATAACCTCCGTTTTTTTACTTTACTGCCGTTCCTGAAGTCAACGCCTGGAGAAGGGAAGCAACTTGTCCACAGTTGGTCTGTGGCAGAAAAGGCAACAGTTCTCCCTCTCCGCCTCCCACTGTTGGGTGGCAACAAGTGCTCTGCTGACAAATCAGGCTTTGCAAATCAGATTTATTTCAATAGGAAATTAGAAAATTATATTTCATTTTAATAGTATAAAAAATGATATGAAAAGTCCTCCTATGCCTGTAGAGAGTCTGTAGTCTCATTATTCATCTTTGCAGTATTTGTGGCAGAGATGTTATAGCATTTACTCTAATAATGGGGAGAAATATAAAAGAGGTGTCAAAAAACATGATTTATCTCAAAAATGTGGAAATATTTGAGACTAGAAGAGCATTACAAATGTCAGCATTTCTCATGAAGACTGTAAATGTGAAAAATAAATGTAAAACTATGAAATCAATATTTGCAGTATTTCCAGATTATTTTTTTCAGCTAGTATATATATTAACTAAACTGTTGTAAAACCCTTCGTCTGACTTTGGATCATCAGTGGTCCACAGATCATCGCTTGGGAGTCAGTGCTCTAAATTACAGTTAACAATTTCGGGGCATGGCAGTTCACACCTTCGACAATTAATGAAGCACCACCATCTCCCAGTCACCAAAATCAAACCCACTCTGAACTGCCACAGTAGATACTCTGTGTTTTCACTGCACCTGCGAGTGAAAAATAGAAATACAAATTAATTCCCCACTAGGCACAGAAAAAATATATCCACTAAGAAGAAACGATGCACAGCAATTAAAACAGAGAATAATAAAAAGTCGGTTTTAATTTAGGTTTTACTTCAGAATGCACTGAACACTCCGATACTTTCATTATTTCCAAAAGTAAAATTCTTCCATAAGATACACCAATTTTGCTTAAAAAGATAATGCTTTAAAAATGTATTTCATTTCAGAAATCAAACTATGCGGCCTTCTCCCTACAGTAAGAAAATGGAAGTTCTGTGATAAAATCTTTTCTGGAAAGTCGCTGCGATTTCATATCAATGGTGCGCTCTTTTTCCTGCTTTCAAATGGATTACTTAAATGTTTTAAAATGTTATAACCCACAATAATCTGTTCCAGGCACCAATGAAAAGGAAGAAAAAAATTGCAGAAGTCAAGATGTCGCCTGGAAGCACTTTATGGCAAACATTATAAAGATAACACAGAGCAGAGAAGCTCTGGTTCAATCCATTATAAATACCCCATTCTTCTTAAAATCACAAAAAGGTATTTATAGTAAAGAACTCTTACAGGCTTTTTCCTCAGAAGACTTCATTTAAGTACCATTTGGCAGAATTTTTGGAACAAGAAAAGAAGAGTTTTATAAAATATTGATGTTTTGCAGTCACCCTAGGCTTGATCTACTCGCTACAAAAACAAAAGCAAGAACTTTGGAAGATGACCACATCCGTGGCTACTAATTACACTTTCGTTTTTCATTTTGTCCAAAATGTGCTCTCTAGTAGTTACACTGAGCACAGACACTACAACATTACTTAGACATCTAATGCCTCATTAAAAGAAAAAGCTATTTTTCTCATTTTATTACTGACACAATATAGTTTAACGGAATATATGGGATTTAAAAAAAAACAAACACCTCCCAAACCAAAGGGTGAAAACACTGGCAAAAGATGTTCCTGTACACACAACCTACAGATCAAACCTCTCTTTTCCCATATGTCCAAAAAGCAGTATAGAGAGTTGCCCTCTCTTCTTTTGCCCCAGGACCCTCCCAAGCTCTAGGGACAGGGGGTGCACACGGAAGCAATGGGCTACGCTGACCCCCTTGTGCACTAAAATTATTAAATAATCACTTTGAGTGCAGAAGTGATCAGAAGAAAATGAGAAACAGCTTTCCTAGATTTCTCCAAATAAATCGACTTTTTAAAATGGCTCAGTGGCAAGCAGGAAACGGCAGGTGTGACTATCTGGACTTCAGAAAGATTTTCTCATCAGGCCTGAAGGATGAGCGCTTAAAAATCTTCACTCAAAAATTTAATTTTCAAAAATACGAAAATTATTTAGTTTACAAAGGAAAGAAGCAAAATTACAAGTACCAAATCTGCACTGTCTGTTTAACAATAAGAACACTAAAAAGAAGCATCCAAAGTTCTAGTGCAGCATGTAGAAGCTATGAACTAAGAATAACAGGTAAAGTAGAGGGCCAAGTATCACTCTTGTAGGGCTCAACAGAACATCACATGAAAGAAACATAAGAGTTAATATTATAATTAATAATAGTTAATTATTAATCAACACTTTACTGATGGCAGTTCAAAAGGGGTCGATGTAAAGGACCACTTGTAATCCACTCAAATTGTCCAAAGCCAAACGAGCTGTGCTCATTCCGGTAAAACGTGCATGAGTATTGCTATGTACTGACAAGTATTTAGATTTGAATAACTGACAATTGGGAGAGAATTTACTACAAAAATATAGTTGGATTGAATTAGTACCTTAATATGAAATTATAATTTCAATTTACAAATTTCAGGCTGCTCACGTAGAGACAAAACCAAGAACCAAATACAGGCATTTAAAAAGGGATTTATTTTTTTTTTATACACAGTCCACCCAGCGTTATGCCCAGCACAGGAGTTAAGAAAGAAAATCATTATCAGGGACAATGTACTTTGCTTTCTTATCTGTATCTGCACAACATAATGTGAAATGATATCAGGTAAAATCCTAATTCCCTTATTCATCAACACAGATAAGCTAGAGAAAATCAAAAAGCATACCAGAGAGTCCCCAAGTCATTCCAATGAACACTTCCAATTACTTATAGCACATTTCCATGACTGCAGAAGAAAAAATTCATGAAGAAATGAAATAGATGTGCAGCATCCTAAGCAATGCTGACAGATGCTCAGTGGCGAGCTGTTTTTAATAAACACCAGACTTCCAAAATAAGAATTAATCTCGACAGACAACAGTCAGGAATTGCCATGCTTGGGGGAACGGTATTCAGCATCCCATCTTGCTCTTCCTCTTCCTCCTCAGGTGCCAAGGGAGCAATGGCTGGAGCCAGGGAAAGACCGAATTCTCCAAGCAAAGCTGCGGTTTCACTGAATTGCACACTACAGAGGCGAAAGTAACCGTAATTTTTGGTATCAGAATGACCTGTTACAGGGGAGCAATTAAGGTCTCGCTTCGTGCTGCATTTACTGAACACTTCTCATTTCCTTCCTCTCCATTTTGGAGACGAAGAAAAGCGAGTGAGAGCCACACGCCAGGGTACCCCGGGTGCTACGAAGCGGGCAGCCACAAAACACCGAGGTATTATCCTGGTTTTTTTTTAAATAAAACCACCCTGACTGTGCTTCTATATCCAGGCACAGTCGTCGCTTCTTAGAGCTCCAGCTTGGCACCGTTCAGCGCACAAGTGATGGTGCTGGTGGCTGAGATTTGTGTGGTCTACGGTTAACTCCGCTTCCTCGAAAATGTGTGGCATCCTACTGAGTTTATTTAGAACCTACGTCTCTCGGGCACACTATGTAAGTTTATTGTTTATCATTTGCTGGGGAAGTCTTCTGAGGTCAAGGTAAAAAACAGGAGGTGATATTTGATGCAAACGTTCCAAAGCACGTTCTGTGGTTGCACGGTCGCAGCGGCCCCCGGAGCACTTTGCTGGTGGTCCGGGGAGATCTGGCTGGTGGAAGGTGCTGGCTCTCCCTGTTTCCAGCGGCTATATCATATTTAACGTATTTTTAGCTTCACTTAATATTTTCCTAATATTCCTTTTCCATGTAAGCAATTAGCGTGGTTACGAGGGATGGCACAGACGTGGTCTCCAGCAGCCCGTGGGAGAAGAGGTGGTCTTAGAGACGTGCATGGGAGAAGAGCCACGAGACAATCTCTCTTAACAGAGAACCCACCCCAGAGCCACGGTCTTAACACCTCTATTTCTCCATTCACTGGAACGAACAATTACTACTTTTTTTCCCCCCAGAAAATTCTGCTGACACAGTATTATCACCGGAGACAAGGAACAAACAAGCAAGCTGCAGTTTTTGGCTTTTTGCTATGAAGTAAAAGCAGGAAGAAAAAAAAACCCCATGAAGTCACATTTGTTTTCCTGATTAAGCTTACAAAAAACATATAAACAAGCTACAAAAGGGATCAAAAAATATGTGAAATGCTGGCCTTGGTTTTTGCAGTTTTATACATTTTTTTTCAATGTGAGCTTTCTCATGCAGCTGGCGATTGCTAGGGACAGCAGGAATGTCTGCAGAGTTCACTCGCCAATCTAAAAAGTAGAAAAAAAGTCTTCTGAAATACATTTGGCCATGAACCCCTACAACTGTGCTATTTTAACATTTCTTTTTGAGAAAAATGAAAAGTTTCTAGGACTCCAGTAAATTTTGCAGTTACCCTCCACTGCCTTTATCCATCTTTACTTACTTTCATCTTGCTTTTGACTAATCAAAAGAGACTCGCCAAATCAATTGGAGACAACTTAAAAAATGTTAAATGGGAAAAATATAACATGGGGAACATTTGCTGAACAAAGAAAAGTCACTTTTTATACTCTTTTATTTTCATTCTTATTTAATTATCCATGAAGATACACCGACTCCAATCTGCTTGTGAAGGTACAGCCGAGAGAAGTCAATCCCTAATCATCCAAGCAGGCTTTATATTACCTTTAAGGAAAAATACACTAAATATTAGAAAAGTTACAAATGAAAGTATTCAGCTTCCGAATTCTGCTCACTGCTGTAATAATGATGCTCATGCACGAGCGGCTCCTATTTAGGAAAACAGTCCCTGGAGATGGGGTTTATGTCTGAACAGGAGTCCTCGCCTCCCCCTGCAACGTGGCAGGGTGCAGGCTCCAAGCGTCTCCCTCCGCCTCCAGACGAGAGAGGGGCATTTTTTACAATTCTCAAGAGCTTTTGCCTGATGCCTAAAAAACACCAAATCCCTTCTTGGCTTTAGACATCTGTAAGATTACAGCAGAGCAGTCTCGCTGAATCACTTTCCAACACTCTGCAGCTGAGGGCCTTCCTAAACCTCTGCTTAAGAAGGATTTAAGGAGACTAAATTTGCTCATCAACGGCTGACAGAGTAAAATGCAAAATTGCACAAAGCTGGATGGAAAAATCACTTCCATGTATGAGGGTTTTCCTCTCTTCTTTTCCCCAGAAGCCTAATCAACCTAATGGTTGCTGTTCTTCCATCACTTTGACAGGGAGCAGCAGGTAATGCTTAAAAATTAAGCAACAAAAATAATATTAACAAGGTGTGGTGGTTTTGTTTTTCTTTAAAAAAAAACAACCTAAAATAAAAATAAC
>Ga0065711_1030067_pt1 | contig 33859 bp, 21 predicted proteins | sample Hoacrofraction12_FD_59098 | JGI IMG/M metagenome (GOLD analysis project Ga0065711, IMG submission 59098) | Hoatzin crop microbial communities from Cojedes, Venezuela - Epithelial fraction 12 v2 (version 2) | ecosystem: Host-associated > Birds > Digestive system > Esophagus > Crop | place...
GATGGCTTTCACCTCTGCAAACTGGCTGGACTCACCTTCTCCCTCGGCAGTTTCCGCGACTTGTCGTGTAGGGCTCCATACAGCAGCCTTCCACCTCTGCTGCTTCCCCACAATGCGACAGGACCCATCCATGAACAGGGCATACTGTTTCTTATCTTTTGGCAGCTTGTTATACAGTGGGGCCTCTTCAGCACGTGTCACCTCGTCCTCTGGCGATGCTCCAAAATCTTTGCCTTCTGGCCAGTCCACGATTACCTCCAGAATTCCTGGGTGACTGGGGTTTCCCATTCGGGCGCGCTGGGTGTTCAGCGCGACCCACTTACTCCACGTAGCATCGGTGGCATGATGCGTAGAGGGGACCCTCTCTTTGAACATCCAGCCCAGGACTGGCAGTCGTGGTGCTAGGAGGAGCTGTGCTTCAGTGCCGACCACTTCTGAAGCAGCTCGAACACCTTCATACGCTGCCAGAATCTCTTTTTCAGTGGGAGTATAGTGGGCCTCGGATCCTTTGTATCCCCGGCTCCAGAACCCCAGGGGTCGACCTCAAGTCTCCCCTGGTGCTTTCTGCCAGAGACTCCAGGTTGGGCCATTCTCTTTGATTTGCTGGACCTCCCGGGACAGTTTCTCCACAACTGAGACAAGGGAGGAAGAGAGACTTTCCTCATATTGCCGGAGTCTGACAGCCACCTCATCCACTGTTGGTGCCTCTTCACCTTTCCAGTCTACTACTGCCAGTGAGTTGTCATATGAGGATGGTGCGCTCTGTACAAACTTCCTCCACATGGATTGTGTGCACTGGACTTCGTCTGGGTCTGTGGGTACCTGCTCATCATCTGGGTCATAGTAAACCAGCTCCCACACAGCTAATTCCCTCAAGTACTGAATACCCCTTTCCGTATTGGTCCACTTGCCAGGATAGCATACAAAATCGTCACTTGAAGGGGTACCTCTCCCTCACGCCTGAGAGAAGTCTCCAGAGGCTGAGGACTTTTTCCTTTTTCCCAGTGGCCTCGTCTATGCCCCCATCCCTGGCCAGGGATCCCAGCTGCTTGGCTTCCTTGCCCTCTGATTCCAAGCTGCTGGTCCCATTATCCCAGCACCGCAGCAGCCAAGTGACAATGTGCTCGCCTGGGTGGCGGCTGAAATCTTTCCGCATGTCTCGCAGCTTGCTCAGGGACAGGGACCGGGTGATGATCTCTGTCTCTATCTCCCGCAATGACCCTGGCTCATTGTTATCCTTCCTGGAGAGGTCTGATTTCTTTGGGTCCTTCTTCAGTTTTACAGGGGCGACTGCTGCTGGCACAGGTTGGTCATCGGGCTCAGCCGCGATGCCTGCTGCTGGAGCTGGAGCAGCTGCCGTGCCCACTGGGGGAACCTCCTACTGAGTCATTTCAGCTATAAAAGTTGGGTCATTTAAACTATAAAAGTTGGAAGCTGACATTTAAATTAAAACGGGAGTTTAAACTACCATCAACAGACGGTAATCTCTTAAGGTAATAGACATAGCGGGCAATGCAGTTCTATACTGATCTCATTCTTCAAGGAACTACTTGTAATACCTTCAACAAAACAAAGTCATTTTAGTTCCGTGGATTTTTAAATTACTTGTGTTAATAAAGATGTTATCACAGAATTTTTTTTTACAAGTGCAACTGTTAAAATGTGTGTTGTATAAAAAAATATTTCAGAAGTGTTTCTCATTTTCTGAACCAAAACCACAGGCTGAGAAGTCATACTCCCTCGTTAGTGAAAAATTCAGATCTTTGTCATCCCTTAAAAATCCGTTGCTTCGTGTTTACAAATAAGCAATCATGTATAAGTGTTGAATGGACATGTGACTTTGGGACCCAAAACTTTGGATTTCTTCTATAAAATTAATGAAATTCTGCAGATTTTAGATAATGGTTACAGTGCATACCATTTTTATAGCTACTGTGTTATAGTATGTATTTTTATAGTATTTGGGCTGGTCACACTATGCTGTGAAGGTGGCGCAAAATTCTCTCAAGCATTAAGAAGAATAGGAGTGTGTGATATGGTGGCTGTCAATACTGTTGGTAAGGATGCATCTTGAGAACAATCCAACTCTAAACCTTTGTCCTTGAGATTTACTTCATGTGGATTTGTGTAGGGTACATCTGTTGTGTAGCATAAATCATCTGATCAGAGCACTATACTCTTCTGATTTTCTCAAAGCATATTCCATGTAAAACACAACATGCTAATAATTAGCTTTTTACACATTTCTTACATTTATTTTATAAGACCTTTTTGATGTTTATGGTTTTTGAATTTTGTTTAACGATGATAAGAGTTAAATGGCGTTATGCATTGAAGTGCCGTCAGGGAAGATAAATAAAACTTCTAATCTAAATAGAATCTGTGTAAGAATAATTTTTAATTTTTATAGGAGTGTTAAAACGCAGAAATCAAGTTCCATATTTGCAGTATTTCTTGACAGATACTGATGCTGTAAATGATACATCTTTTCTTCCTCTGTATGGATTTTGTAGTACTTGCAGCGATTTATAGGTCCAGAGCGCAGCTGCTGGAAGTCATTTGTTCTCAGTTCTGTATTAAATCTATCATATACAAATGCATTAACATTCAGTACAGAGCTCAAGGGCTTATGGCTTTTTCTCACTCTGAGTTGCTGTCCTATAAGTGTTTGCCAGGTGTGCAGAAAATGTTAAAAACTTAAACTGGAATACAAGAAAAAAAACACAACACAGTATTGTCCGTGATAAACACTTGAAATCAGCTAATTTTGCAGTTTAAGATGAACAGCAAAAACAAAACCTACTGTTAACATTTCTGAAAATGGTAATGCTTGTTTTGATGGATTAGCACTTCAGTTCCATTTGCTTGAGTGCCACTCTTTAAGCGTGTCAATTGTACATGTCTTCGTGTTACAGAAACTGAATATTCCCTGCAGTGTTTGAATTCTGTGCATCTTAAGAGACTGTGTGAGGCTATGTCATTGATTCGCTTCATTCAGCTTCTTTCAGTTTTGGATTTTTTTTTATTGGAAAAAAGGAAACTAGCTCATTTTAAATATTTGGGAAGTATTAATAATGAATGTTAAAAATAGTTAAACTGTAACTGGAATTTGACAGAAGAGGAGGGGCAAGAGCCATGAATATTTGTTGAGTATATAGTCTGTGAGAAAATAGCAGTTGGAAGTGCCTGATATAAGTCATGTACCTGTTTATTGTTGATCATTTCACGTCTTTCATATCGAGATATTAAATCTAGGAAAAATGAACTGTACTCTATTCAAGACCGGGAGAAACTTGTACCTAAGGGAATTTGAGCTGATTTGTTGGAGAAAGAGATCCTGAACTCCTGACAGATGAAATACATTTAGATGTGATTATTTGTATAAAAAGGCTATAACAGAGCAGGCTAAATATGAAAGATCTGTTTGTTTGGTATCTGTTAAACTGTGTATCGGTGATAATCCCAGTGGACCATGTATAACATGATCCTCCCCTACTAATGGTTTTACTTAAGCTGTTTGTAAGTAACCTAATACCACTAAGGCAGAGAATAAAATGAGTTTTCAATCTAAGATATAACCTCAAATCGCTTCTGATTTTGAAGTCTCAGAAAAGAACCATGTAAAAAGTAATCACAGACGGTATTATGAAAATTTAATAAAATTGCAGAAATAAGTACTTGTGGATAAATGTCATTCTGCCACATTTTTCAATGAGTCATCTTCCGTTCAAAATATTCCAGGCCAAAATATTCCCTGAAAGCTTTAATAGCTGTATTCTGTGCATTGTACTATATATGAATGCTGGTACTTCACATTTTCCACACCTTTGATATAACTATAGTATGGAAGATCTTGTACTGAGTCTTGCTCAGTGTGTTGTACTTTGATTTATTTGTATGAATGTTTACAAAATAGTTTTTACCTGTCATTTCTCATGAATTGCAGTTTTCAGGTGTCTTTGCTCCTGTGAAAAAGAGTTAGGTCCTGCTTTGGCATATCTGCTGAACTTCCTGCTTCTTCCGTAACCCCCATGTTCTGCATTGTTTGCCTTGTGTTACTTTGGCATGTATGCACAAATTCCTTGTCTATTGAAAACTGTGATAGGTTGCTTTAATATTAAAGCTTTACATTAAATTATAAAATATCTCGACTGCCAGAAATAAATGTCAGTCTCGGCTCTTTTCTCTCAAGGATGGACATTAACCAGCAGATTATTTATCTTAAAGTGTAAGATGGAATTTTAAACAACATAGGTCAAGCTGACACTAACTGATACATGGTGCTAACATGGTACTAACAGTTACACCTACCACCTCTTTGGCTTTCTGGAAAGAAAGATGTCTCCAAGTCATGTTAAGGACTAAGCACTGAAAACAAAGCAAATGTAGATATGAAAAGAAAATTATGCCATGAAAACACTGGACTTCTGAAAATTTTTAACAGTATTTGACAGCAGAATAAAGAGAAGGTATTCCTTAGGTAGAAATACAATAAAAAATTTGCTGCTTTACTCATTTTTTTTTTTCGTTGCAAAGAAAAGATTGCTGCTTCACTCATTAAATTACATAAAAGGACTGTAGGCTGCTGCTGCCCTACTTCTGGGTGCTTCTACACTGGCTATCCTATTTTCAAGTGCTTGGAAGCAAGGTTGGTAGATCACCGACTCCTTCCCATTCATTATTTTTTCATTTTAATCTTCCTTACACTTTTTCAATCTTGCTCTCTTATGTTTTATCTCCCCCATTTCCTGTTTTCCTCTCTTTAAATTAATCTATATTTCTGCTGTATTTCCTCCCTCTTTTTTCCCTCACTTTGCCTCCTTCACATCTTTGTTAGCGATCTCCTTCTCTTCAAGATGTGATAATACCTTCTGGAGGTTCCGAGCTTCAGAGCCCTCTCTCTGATGAATGTTTCCTGCTCTATTTCCAGGCAAGCTCATTGATGACAAATGTGACCATAATTGCACTAGAAGAAAACCTTTGTGAGCTAATATATTAAATGGTGTATGTTTGCAGAAAAAGGATTGCTGGACTTAAAGAAAAATTCTTATGTTAATTCTTACAGGGAAAAATTGCTTTGCTACCTTTCAAAATCAGCTACTTCATCTAGGAGACCGGGAGTTAACAGAGCAGGGTATTAGAGGTGTGAGGAACAAATCCTGAAATAATGGATAAAAAAATGACAGCAAGGTGTTGCTCTGTCATCTGTAACAGGACTAGAAGTTGCTGAAACATGAGAGAAACAGACTGTTGTGCAGCAGTTGCAATCTGATGCAACAAAGTCATCGAAAGAAACTTGCTGAAGAGCAAATTCCTGAAAAACAGCAATAAATTGAAAAAGCTGGAATATTAACCGGTCGTTGGCAGGTTTTGATACTTTGTATAAAATAGCTTTGCTTTTCTGTGGTATTATATATCAGTTTGAGTATGATTAATAGTAAATAGGTATAGATACAGAAAGTTGCAAGGCTTCACTTCTGCTGGGAGCCTCAGTCTTGTAATTCTGTTTCCTCCCTGCTCCAACTTGACTGAAAGTTATGGTTTTATAAAGACAGTGCAGAATCTTCTGGAGGCAGAGGGTATCACTTATGGCTTAGTCCTATGATAACATTGACATGTCTTTGTACTGTAACACTTCACATTTTGTGCTTTCATGCATGAGGCTCATGCAAACAAACTGCCTACAGTTTACAGCTGCTCAGAGTATATATATTTTGTGTGTATATATATATGGTGGTTTTGTACTCTGTATACATGCTTTATTATAGTTTAGCATGAGACACTAAGAACTGCTGGTGACTTCTGAAGTCAGGAAAAATAAATCTAGAGGCTGGTTAAGACTTTCTTATTAGAAAGTTAACTTGGAATTCCTGACAAGCAAACATGTGCTGCATTGCTGCTTTGTGAAGATAGGTTCCTATTTTTGTCTCCTGGTCAATCTATAAGATACATCTTTTAAAACAGCTTACTTCCATGATGCCTGCAAACGCCACTGTTTTGGGGATTGTCAGTGTTTCAGCATTGTCTGTCTATCAGACAAGAAAAACAAGAAAGGAAAAATTTTTACGTTTCTGGAGTGTACCAGTGTTAGTTTGTTTCATCTACCTATTTGGACTGGAAAAATCTCTGGAAACCTATGCATTTTTAAAAAAAGCAAAATGTAAACAAACTGGCTTTGGGAACACATGCTTTCCCTGTGAAGGACAGATGAGAGATTTTGAAGAGTTTCCAGTGAGTTTCCATCTCTATGACACTGGAAGATCTAGTCATTTGCTTTCTGAAGGTAATGGCAGGGTTTTGATTCAGTCAATGAGAAATGCACAAAGGTGTGTTTAAGCAAATCCCTTTGATTCAATGCCATTCTGAATATACTAGCATACCTTCTCAGTGGTGTTTAACTTGCTGTGAATATGTGTAAGGTGACCTTTTACTGTCAGTGTAGTACAGCTCAATGATCTAGCGATGTTTCATTTGTGCTAACAAAGCTGTTATCCCAAGTCAGGCATTTTTCCCAGTGTGTGTTTGTGTCTGGTTTTGTTCTGTTACAGTCACTTGTGTAGGTCATTGGTTCAGAAGTATAGTTAAAAGCCTAAGGTGGAGGAAAGGGACCATTAGGTCATGCTGTTCAAACGTCACATTTTGTAGGGCAGGCAGGTTCAGCTTTATGACAGAGTTTAGAACAGGTGATCCCTGCTTGAAGGCAACAGAAGGTGTTGTGGAGGGGCAGTGAGGGCTGGCTGCTCTCTGAGGCAGGGCCCTGCCCCACCGCCCTGCCTCAGGGTGAGCCGGGCATGCCAGGCCAGCGTAACTGGGTTCAGCCAAGACTCCAGACCATCAGGAAGGTTTGTGGTGATGAGGTGAGTCAGAAGACAAGCTGGGAAGTCAGTCCACAGACCAGGTTGAGGGTCAGGCCCGGTGAGGGCAACCAGGTGAAAGACAGCCCCATGGTACCTCAGAAGTGCCAAGGTCGCAGGGCAGGGCTGAAGTCAGTCTGTGGGCTGCGGTTTGGACTGGGGGGCCATGGCCAGACAGAGGGGCAGCTGTGGCTGAGCTGGAGACCGGCACTCCTAGGACATAGCTCAGAGAGGGGCTGAGGGTCCCAGGGTCAGCTCAGCTGGGGCTCCAGGGCCCGAGGGTTGGGGGTGGACAGAGGCCCCAGTGGAGGCCTAGTAGTGCTCTCAGGGCCCTGACAGGTTTTAAGCCTTAATACTACTTTCACACGGGTTTTAATCTCTGAAGAACTGACACAGCTGAAGAGCAATGTGACAGTCAGTATCAACCCCAGATCTTCTTCACTTTCTTGTATGTGAGATATTTTCTTCCAGTGAGTAAGACTACACAGTACTTATGAAATAGGTAAACTGGAGCCTTACGCAGATAAACTGTGCAGGAGTGCACTCGGAAGAGTTTTGAGCTTTGTTATTTCTTTGTTTCACCAAATACATGCAATTTGGCAGCCTCTTTTGACTGAAAGCTGAACATTGAAGTCCAAGTTTAAGCTGTGATAAAAGGTAATGCTTTTGTCCCCCAGCCCTGTAGTAGTATGAAATTGTGGGTGTTTGTATGTCTGTGCTTTTCCTGAATATAGAACTCGGTTCAATGACATCTGTCTCTGCAAAGAATGAGCTAGGGGACTGCAGCAAACTTTATTTGAAGCTGCCTTTGTGAACCTTGTGTTGACTACAGCTGGTACAAAATATGGCATTGCGATTTGTACTCACAGTGGCGCCTGGATCCTGTGAGTTGTGCTGATACGAACACGCAGTGAACAAGAGCTGGCTTCCTGGTGTATTGTGCTGTCAAACCTTAAATGTATTAAGTGGGATAAAGAATAGATTTTTTTTTTTTTCCCAACTTATTGAAGTAGTGCAACCAAAGCTTAACTGTGAGAGTAGTTTTCAAGTTTTCTGTTCAAAGTCATCTTGTCCATTCACCGTGTTTGGCTGGAACAATTCACAGCTGGGAATCTGTGACTATCCACTTATGTTTCCATTCTCACTGGGGACAAGCAGGTGTGAGGAAGGTGTAATAGTATGTCTGGGCGGGGGCTGGGACAGCAGCCTAGGGAAGTATCACAATTGCCGCTTAGATTGGCAATGGTTGGGGGCAGGATTATCTTTAATCTCAGCTGGTCTCATATGACATATCTAGAGCTCAGCTGTTGACTTAATATGGAAGAACACATCCCAGACCAGTGGAAATAGTCCACTAGTCTAAAAAGAAGTTGGAACAAGAGGAAAGTGGTAAGCTGTGAAGAAAAAGAAAAATAGACTAAAGATCAGTAATGTAGCTGGATGAACTACAGATGCTCAGATGTTATGGTATGAAGAGAGTATTAGTTAGAACTGGTTTGGAAATTTTTTTTCTCTCTAGTCCTATTTGTCATCTGCATCTGTGCAGGTGGAAGACCATCCATCCATACTGACAACAGTCAATGAGTAACAAAAACCGCCGTCATGTTTTTTTTTTCTCCTGTTCTTGTTCTGGTGAAATGTTTTACAGATATTTCAATTCTATATTTACATACTTTTCCCTGTATCATTCTTTTGCATGCTTGAGTAACATATTGTCTTGTTGCATTCTGTGCCAAGGTGAATGTAGTGTATTTGGGCAAGGGTCAGCAGGTACAGAGTACCTATTTGAGTCCAACTTTCAGTGCAGCCAGATTTGACACATTGAATGCTCAGACCTTTAAAACTCTGTGGTCTTAGTTGGAAACTTGTCTAAAAGTGCAAGTAATTCAAATTTAACACATTGCCCATCAACTTCTCTAGAACTATGGTGGTTTCATAGTTCATAGGAGAATGTTGACAGTCTATTTCTAGTTCTCAAGTGATGTGTTCCATCAAAGCATAACTTAAAAGAAAGTGCATACTTTCTCAGTGTTGCTTTCTTGTGTTTTGTAGTGCTATGTTCTCTCTGACAAGTAAAAAAATGAATCGGACGCTTTCTGTATTTTTCTCTCCAGTGGAAAAAGTTGATGGACTATGGGTTAACAGTCTGTTTGTAGAGACTAACTTTATTCTTCAGAGGACTAGTTACAGTATTCTGATAATCCATGTGTGCACAGATTGGATAGAGAAATCACTCAATTTTAGGGGTTTTTTTGGGCCCGTTTGTGCAGAAGATCAGACTAAGATTAAGATTTAGTGATTTAATACTCTTAGTAAGACTAAGTTTTGACTAACATTATCTTCCTGTTCACGTTAAAAATCTTAAGGAATTAATTCTTCATCAAGGTGGAAAAAGAGCAATGGTCCTACAGCTGTTTTTGTGTCTGTCCAAGGCTTACAAATGAGCAACAAAGTAGTGATGAATTCTGTGGGTCTAAGCATTATTCTTTTTTTAAAAAATAGTGTTATTTAACAAAAGTGAGGCTTTTCATAGTTGAATTTAGCAATACCCTGATTCTGAAATCTACACAATATTGTGTGAAACAAAAAATTCTATGTTTTGAAAACATAAACACCTTGAAGTTTTTGGAATGTTTCCAGATGCTGTGGTGTTGACCTGCCATCACTGGCTTTGTGCTACTGGCTTGCTAGTTCTGAATTTCTTGTGAACGCCTCTTTTGCAGTACAGTACTCTATTAGAAGGGAAAAGTCATTTGGAAGGACTTTGGAGTTTGATGGTTTTCATACCATGCAGCAAAGTAAGAAACGGTTAAGAATAGAAGGCAGCTAGACTGAGGTGTTGTATTGACTTATTGTATCTCTAGGTCTGTAGCTTCACTGCAGCACAAGAGAAAAGAAGGCATTCTGTTGTCTTGTAATTTAATTGTAGGAAAGGCAGATTCACTGATTAGAACAAGAGTTTGTGTTTAAAAACAAATAATACTTTTCACTGAGAGTGCACTGGATAAATTACAGATGTTTTACCAAGGTTGGAGATGCACTACTGTTTGGATTTGAGTACATTGGGCAATGAACTAATTCCTGCACAGTGGTGATAGGTTTATATATTGGTTTATTGCAAACATAAAAATATGTTAAGTATTAATATACCCAAGAAAATAAGTCAGTTTTCTAGTTCAGATGATCAGCTCTGTAAGTCATTGGTTCTCTTTAAGGCTCCACCTCTCTCTCTGTCTCTCTCTCTGTCTCTGTCCCTTTCTTATTTGTGAGGGTTTTTTGTTTTTTTTTGTTTGGTTTTTTTTTACTGTATCCCTGAGATTTCCAAGTTAGCCTGGGGAAGTAAGATGCAATCCTATGTCCAATGCACATCTTGCAGTAAATGAGATTTTAAAACCCTAAGACTGGTTCACTTAATATTGAATGCTCTTTTCTTCAGCCATAAACTTGTAAAATTTATGCAGTGAGAAGCGGATATTGTGATGCTTTCATAAATAATACACATAGAGCCCAATGTAATGCAGAGGAAAATAATTAGAAAGACCAGCTTTCTTTAGAGCAGGCTGAGAGCAGTTTTGTGTGCATTTTGCCATTCACTCTTCACTGTGCCTCTTCTCATCATTTGAAGCTGGTGCCACACACTTTTATTGTTCTGATATGCTGTTTTCCCTTCCTTTTTTATTTTTCCCCTGAATTTAACTGTCTCTTTTACCCAAGCCATTTTGCAAATATCTGCTTGATTTTTTTTTTTTTCAAAGGGACAAGATGCAGAAAGAGAGTGGGGAGAATGTCTAGAGTAAAATAGGATGAGACTGGAGGCTTCTTACAGTCCTGTTGTTGATTGTATGGTTGTCCCAAAGTCCATAACTTTCAGCTGTCCAAATAACAGCTCCCAAGCTTGGCACCTAGAAACAGCTGAATTTGACTTGGCAACTCTGTTGAGCTGTGTGTTCCTTTTTGTCTGGGCTGGCAGGAGGCAGGGTTTCAAGAAGATCTGGGTGGAGAAGGGAGGATCAAGATGAGTGTGGTAAGATCCCTGAGTGCTTTATGTGTGTACATAGAAGGGAGAGAGAAAAAACAGGCAGTGGCACTTCAGAGATGGCTTCTCAAGAACCATTCTCATTTCCACACATTCCACACTTCGTGTTTCGCAGGAGTACAGGATTCCCACCCCTGACCTGCTGTTCCTTTCCGCAGTGCTCCCAGGACATAAGCTGGTGGGGCAGGGAAACAAACACAGGAAATGTGCTTAGATACAACAGTCACAGAATTCCTTGCTTAACCCTGTCTGCATCTCTGTCCTTCTCTACAGCTTATAAAGACAGACATGTCTAGGAGGAAAGACAGCTAATTTCCAGGCCATTTTTCTTGTAGGAAAATGATGCTTAAAAACAAGAGAAATGTGGGACAGTTCATGGTGCTGGTTATAAGACGCAATAAAAATTGGGGTGGTTTTACACAGACTTTGTTCATTTCTCGTGAGATAAAGATGACTCATTTGTGAATACTGTTGTAGTCAATTTTCACAATCTTTGATGAATTTAACTCGATGATTCTTTAAACAGAGTAGAGATAGGAGAAAATTGTTTATACAGTACTTGTCAGTTTTGAAGTGCTTTTGGAAATAAACAACATGTTCTTTTGCTGACAGGATTTGAAATCTAGCAATCAGCGTGATGAAATTGCTGCAGCACGTGCATCCCTGAAGGAAAATTCCTCTCTTCTACATTCAATATGTTCAGCTTGTTTGGAACATTCAGATATTGCATCCCTTACAGCCAGCAAGGATTCAATTTGCAGTGAAATACAGAATGCACTCAATGTGATTTCTAATGCTTCCCAAGGAGTTGGAAATAAAATGGGACAACCTACATCTCACACAGCTACTCTAGGAAGTGCACTTGATGAGCTTGAGGTATGTAAGTCTGTGAGACTGCAACATTTTTCAAAAGTGGTTTATGTCATTGCTATCATAGTGATGGACCTAAGGGTGTAAGAAATTGATGCTCTGCTTAGTCCTAGTCTAAACAGTGTCACTAAGTTATTTCACGGGGAGTGATCACTTCCTTCAAATAGCAGGGAAGAATTAGTTTCAAGTGTGTTGCTAATGATGGAGACAGACACATCCTTGAGTAAGTGGGCAGAACCCATGAGTTTAGTTTACAAAGAACAGTGATTATCAGATGGTTGTGATCACTGCTACCCTGACTGCATTTGAACTAGTACAACACAAGTTGAAGTCCTTTACTTCAAAATTTGTCTTGGGATTCTTATGTAATTTATATAATTGAAGGATTTAGAAACTTAATTGTTTTCTGCTTATTATTAAACAAAGTGACATAACCAATATGCTTTCACAAATTGTGCATTTCTACTTCCATTATTTAAGCAAATACTTGGAGAAAGTCAGCTCTTTCTCTGCTGCTGACCTTGATCCTAAGCTTTTGTATGGCGCTTGCCCTTTTGCCCATGACTACGCTGGCTCTTACCAGCATTGTTTTCCATTGTCCTGCCTGTACATGACATTACAGACCATGCTCCTTGTCTCGTGTAACTGATGTAGGCCCAGGTCACAAAAGGAATGAAAGTTTCGGGACACATTTGTGAATATGTGTTTTTTTGGTTGTAAATTCTTGGACTGATCAGATCTCAGCCTCTGAACTCCAAAATTGTTGATACATTTTTAAAAGAAATGGTGTTATGACTGATGGTAATAGATTTTTGTCTAAAATTTTAAATGACACTTTAGAGAAATAATTGAAATATGACACAAATCTTGTAGTGGCAGTTCATTGATCAAAAGATATCTCTCAGTAGTGCTGAAAGTTGAATCTAACAGGTTTTTCCCCTCCAATGGAACAGTCTACAATTGCATGTTACCTGTTATCCTTCCTTGCTTGTCACACCAGGTTTTAAAATGATAGTTTCTAATATATTTTCCTATATAAAAAAGAAAGAAAGAGAAATATTTAAGTGTAATACATGACTTGTTAACAATGAAACTCTGAATGACAAATGATATACTTTAAATGAGAGCTATTATTTACCTGGTTTACTTACAAATTTTTTAAACACAAGTTGGCAAAAAGGATTGCATCTTCTGACTGCAGATTAATTCATCTTGACTGTATGTGAGCAGTACCATTTTGATATTTTTTAATGTAATAAATTTATTATTATTTTAAAATTTAAGATGCGATAATCACAAAATGGGAAAAATTGTCTTTTGGATCGAGTTTGGTTTTATTTGGAAACATAAGAACATAGAAGTCTGACTGTTGTAAAAAGCCATTTCTTTATGGAGTTTTAAATATATTTTTACCTAGGTAACGTAAATGGGAATTGAAGCTCTGTGAGTTAGATAAAGCACAATTTATAGAGCATTTAACCTCTTAAAAAGATTTTATGAATTAGATGGTTGCACTTTTCCTTCTTTATAGAAAGTTCTATTGGCTAAGGACCTGAAATAACCTTTACTCTATCTTCTTGTAGCAAATACAGTGCCATGAAATAGGTCAATGTAGTAAATAGTCTGTTGGGAACAAATCTCATTAAATGTTTATAGTGTGGAAATGTATCACAGAGCTTACCCAACAATCTAGTATCTAGATGTAGTGTGTTTTACCTTATGATGGACGTTTTATGTGTAGCCTAGTGTTGAGGGTACTTGCTTGAGATATAGGAGCGCAACAGTGAAGTGACCAAGCAGCAAAACTCCAGCAGAGGTGAGGTACCACAGAGCACTTTAGTCTTAAGGACTGTGATGTGAATGAGACAGACAGAGTTTCAAACCTCTAACACAGATAAACCTGTCTTCCACATCAGAAATGAATGTCCTGACCTCTGGAAACTGGCTGTATCTTAGAATGCCTTCCCTGGTCATTCTTATATGATCATTATGGACGAGCATGTATAAGTTTAGTTTCAAATTATCTTTTGGGTGTAAGTTAATTTTTTTTAAAGGTAAATATTTAAAAATTAATGACTAGTTTTATGCCATTTTCCAAATCTGTATTAATATGTTAGTTTTGTCTTTAAATTTTACTGTGCCTTTGGATATAGCCAGAGTAACGAAGACCTAGATAATGCAGTTCTTAAACACTTGTTATGCAGGAAAATACAGTTCCTACTGCTGAGAACTATTTTGATTCTGCTTTTAATGTTATGCATTCTTACTTAGTGAGGTGACAGCTGAAAGGGATTAGTTTCCCCTGCATTTCAAAGTCCTTAATGGCACTTCTTACCACTTTTTTACATTTTCCTTTACTGCATTTCCCTGATTTGCTGTAATACATGTTGTGTTTGAGACATACAGTAACTTGCCTCCAGGTAAATTGCGTCCAGTTTTTCTTTGCATTCAGCCATAATCTCATTATTGTAAGGAAGCTCACCAAAGAGAAGAAATGAGGAAAAAGCAGATGCTCTATAGTAATATTCTTAATGTGTCTCGAGTTATCTTTGTGAACAAAAGGTACCTTACTGCCTTCACCCTTCTCTGAAAAGTGTCTTCAGGTGCATTTCCTTCCTCTGTGGAAACAGCTGTTACAGAAAAAGACACAGGAGTCCTAATGCTTTGGTTGGAGTAGGAAGACTTCTCAGGACAATATTAAGAGCTGAATTACTGCTCCTGTCAGACATACCTCTAGGCATTGGCAATTAAGAAGTTGCCTGAAAAAGCAAAATGACTTCCTGGGAGAGCTAGTCTGGCTCCATCTGCTGCCAGCAAGAGGTTAGGGTATGTGGAGATATTTCAGACTAGAAGAGGAAGCCATCTTCACTCTGTCCAAGTGTTCTTTCTTTTCTTTGGATTTTAGCCTTCATGGCAGGGTCTGCCAGGCCCTGGCAAAATTTCAGCTTTTCTTCTCTCTTTCTTGGAGAGGGCAGAAGTCAGTATTTTTGTAACAACTGAGTAGTTCTTAACTGGCTCCAACTTCACTACTTCCACAAAAGAGGATGAAAGCAGTGAACTGCCTGTTTTCTTTGCTCTGTCTTTGTGAGTTCCAAAGTTGCATGTGAGATTAATGTTTCCATGGTCAACATTTTTTTTACATCTTTTGAATCTGGAAATCATTAAGATATACAAATAGATTTAATATGTTGCTTTTATGTATACACAAATAGCTGTGGTTTTCATCTTCAAAATATTTCAGCTCTTTCCTTCCTGCTTGCACATAAACTCTTTTTCAGTGTATTATATGTATCTGGATAGGTGAACATTGGTTTGAGAAAAACCAGGAGCTTGGAATACATAGTTAATACTTAATTTATGCTTGCATCTGCTGGATGCACATAAATGCCTGACATAGACCCATAAACTATTTTAATGTTCTATACTGTCACTTGCTGAAACAAGTCCATAAACTTAGTTTTAGACTGTTGATAGTCTCTCAGAATAGACAACAGAAAATCGCACTAGCAGTAGCACTGGCCTGACTTTTTGTGATACGCTGCAGTGGTATGAAAATCCCGAAATTCAACACAGGAAATGTGGAGACCTTTTCTTTCTAGTCATTGTCTGTGGAAATATGAGGACTACAGTTCATGTAGTCCTAGTTTCTGGTACAAAGCATAACATAATCCTAGAACTTTAGGCCCCAGAAGGTCTTGCAGAGATTGTTTAAGAAGGTTCATTGTCCACTTACTTTATGTATGTTAATAGGTAGTAAATATCGGGCTGCAGTGCTGAGACTACTTAAATAACTAGAATGCTTTTAAATGAGATGGAGGACTTCAAGGCAGTGGAACAGTAGTGGAGGTGGAATGTTTAGAAACCTACATTGATCCTGCAAGTTGGGAAATACTAGCTTCCATCTGAACGACACCTTAATGCAGAAAGAACCTGCAATGGTTTCCTTTGGAAATATTCAGATTATGAAGTCCGATTTTTCTCTAGTTTTGCTTGAGAATCTCCCAGCTGTCTCAAAAGAGTTCTTGTATATTTCAGAAAAGATGGGAGGACTGAACATGTAATAAAGTCTTCCTTTCCCTAAATCATACCTAAAGTGTAAGACAATGTTAATAATAACCAACAAGAAAATTTCAAGATGACTGAAGTCCCCTTTCCTAGCTGTTTAAGTTTTTTCTTATGATATTCTAATAGAACACTTTCACTGCTCTTAGAATTGTCTAAGCTAGACAGTACCTGAAATTGTGATATTAAATCTAAATTGAAAAAATAATTAACATTCTCCAGCTTAAAAGTAGTCTGGCACATACTGGATAAGCACAGATAAGTTTTGATTTACCTGACCTAAATTCCGCTCAGGGTATGTGGCATAGTTTTCTTGTTTAATATTTCTTCTGAAAGCTTGGAACCACATAAGGATGTAACAGGTGAACGGATTTATGTGGAATACAGGCTTGGTGATATGGACCATAAGGATACTGTTTTAGATGTTCAGTTAGATTAAAAATTACTAGTTTGAATTTCTTTAGATGCTGAAGCTTGAATATACTTACTTTCACATTTCATGAAAATATCTCCTCTCCTTTTCTTTCTCTTGAGACTATTTGCTTGACACACAAATGTAATTAATTTTATTGTGCTAAAAGAGTTGTCTGCTTTGGTTTACCCTACCTAGTGAAAAGTAAAAGGACACTTATATCTACGTCCTTTGAAAAAACAGTTGTTGAACAAAAGCTACTCTTTTGATCTTTGCCCGTATTCAGCCTGTTAAAGCTAGCAGCAGTGACTTTCTGCCACAGTGTGGGGTTGTATTAGTCTAAAAATCAGCAGAACTAGACTGCTCATGTAATCTAATTTAACATCCTTAGCTGTGAGCTAGTACTGCTGATTTTGTGTTAAATCCAGAGGTCCTCCTGATCTCTAAAAGACTAAATTTTGGAGGTGTTGAATGCCTCCTTCAAACAAAGCTGAGACTCTGGTCTGAGATCATAGATCCATTAAGGTTGGAAGAGACCTCTAAGATGATCAAGTCCAACCGTCAACCCATCACCACAAACCATGTCCTGAAGTGCCATATCTACATGTTTTCTGAACGCTTCCAGGGGTGGGGACTCCACACTTCCCTGGGCAGCCTGTTCCAATGCTTCACAACTCTTTCAGTAAAGAATGTTTTCCTAATATCCAGTCTATCCCCTGACTCATCTTGAGGCCATCGAACTTTAATAAAACACGTAGTATTACTGAATAGTAAATTCATACAGTGTTGTAATTGTACATAGACATTGCAAGCTTAGTGTAAGATACATACCATTTTTAAGAATTTACAAGGTAAATATACAAGACAGGCCCACTGCATGGGAGAATAAGGAAGACACATGACCCTCAAGAAGTGTAAACAGATACAGGAAAGAGTTTGAATGAAGAAATACATTTTTTTTTACAAGACATGAAGAAGACAAACGATGCTGACTGAGAACTTGAGAAGATGGCACACAATTGCCTGTTTTAAGACATACCTTCTGTATGGCTGTGAACCTGGCAGTAAGAGCCTCAGTTCTTTGCTTATAAAATGGGGTTGATAGCTTTTTGTTGTAGAGTAGGATTGTTGAGAAGATTGATAGACCAAATAGATACCGCAGTGATAAGAACGCATGTATATTTATAAAGGTAGACAAATAGTGTTTCTGTTTCCAGGAGAAGTGAAATGCCTTGTAGAAGAAGAAGTGCCCGATACAGGTGTAGGAGAGACTGAAGCAGAGGATTAATATCTTGAATCTTATGCAGCAAAAGTAGGAAATGGAGGAAGGACTCAGAGACAAGGCAGGTGTAGTCAGAAGATGTCAACATGGTCTACAGGTAGATGTGATCTTATTCTGCTTGTTCTATGAGCTGCTTAGGTGTGAATCAGCTCTGGATGGAAAGCTCTGTTGCCGTCTGAGCACTGGGTTCAGGCCAGTAGGATCTAATAACTTGGATATTGGCTTACAACTAGTGAGATCTGACTGGCAGAGGTAACTTGGCTTTGTCTGCAAATGACCTGTATGCATAGCCCCAGTAAGGAAAAAGGAATCTGCCATGGTCAAAAGTATTTTGGATACTTCAAGGGGAAAGGGCTAGATGTAAGTCTAGGAAGCATAATGTCACTGTAGTTTCTGCGAGGCAAAAATAAAGCAACAACTTATTTGGGCTGACTTCTCTTACCTGTACTCCTAATGTTTTCCAGAATTTAATTATCCTGGATCCTCTTGTAGTAAATGAAGAGAAAATAAGGCCATCACTAGAGAAACGTCTGGAAGCTATTATCAGTGGAGCAGCTTTGCTAGCTGATTCTTCCTGCACACGTGACTTTCATCGAGAGCGCATCATTGCTGAGTGCAATGCTATCCGCCAAGCTCTCCAAGACTTGCTTTCTGAATACATAAACAATGTAGGTAACCAAACCTTTTGCTTTTTTTAATGTCTTTCTCAAATCCCATTTTAGTGTCTATTAGAGTTTAACATGTAATTAGTGTGTTATAGTTTATATATATTTCTCAACATGCTCTTTAAAAGGTTGAAAGGAACATTTTTCTCCATATACCTAAGCAAAACCTGAATATGGATCTCCAGAGTGAGTAAGAAGCACATTATCTCATACAGTCTGTGAAAAATGCTGTATTACATATACAATGTACAAGTTTAGGTTATTTTATGCTTCTTGTGAACGGTCACTAGTACAGAACAGACATAATCCTTTGTATGCTAGCAACAAGAGTTTTTTCATAATGTCACTTCCTAGACCAGAGTTATAAAATGTAATCTCTGTTCCTGCAGAATGCAAGAATTTAAATAATAATTTGTTGAAACATAAGTAAATCTATTAGTATAATTCTAAGGTAGAGTGTTCACACCACTGCATTTGATCTGTGTAAGAACATCAAATTACAAGTGTAAAAATGACTTAATTGCTAAATTAGAAAGCTAGAACTGTTCGGTAAATCCAGAAACCTGGTTGTCTGGCATGCTAATGGGCCAACTAATCTGTGAATTTTTGAAAAGGAATATAGTTTGACTATGTTTTAAAAATAACTATTAGATTTAAAGAATGAATTTGGCAGTTCTTACTTCTGGCAGTTAAATGATAAAACAGTGGAGACTTGGGTACTATTAATATGGGTACACAGTATTGATATCATGCTTTTCCTCTGGAAACATTTTCTGTAGATGTACTGTTCTTATCTAAAGATACTTCGAGATGATTCATCAAGCACATTGAGAGGATAATTGTATGATACAGCTATTTGTTTCTTTTTTGGGAAGATGAAATTCCTTTCTATTCTGTAAGTCATACTAGTAATCCAGCCTAAAGCTGTTCTAATGAGACTGATTTCTTTGTCTGATTCTATTGTCATTAGGACAATGAAGTGTAGAGACTAAGATAATCCATGCATATCAGATGCTTTTTCATTTAACAGATATTGTACTTTTTGATATTTTTCTCTTTATTTGTAGGGGAAGTGGGGGGCAGGTTGAATTTACAGCTAGTTTTTTTAATTTTCTGTGAATTCAGGTTGCTCTTTTGATGCCTGTACCAGATAAATATGCTTTCATACTTTTACTCAAAGTAAACTGACTCAACTGACTTGAGAATGTCAGGAAGCAGCTATTTAAATATAACAAAACCAGAAAGTGTTGTATAATTTGCTGCAGAACACAGTGTCTGCACCGGGTAGCAAAGATGAGGAGGGAAGCAGAAAGGAAGAAACACAAACAATTTAAAGGTATGAGGTATTATACTAGGGTTAAATGACGGGCGTGAACTTAAAGTTTTTAGTTTCATTTAGTGCTTTTGATGTCCTTATACAATGAATATTGATCTCAGTGGAAAAACTCTCACCAATAATAGTTTATGGCTATTACTGAGACTGGTTTAAATATATTTTTCAATAAGATGATGATCAGGTGTCAGTTACTTTATTTCACAGTAACTCACCGAAGAATAGAGGATAGATTCAGGAGACAGTGCTGATTTATCACTGTCTTCTGGGCTCTTCTATTAATAATTTCAATAAGGTAGCCCTGTGAATTGAATGAGCTATAAAAATTATGCCAGCTATTTGTTCATGTAGTGCAATTTAAGGACTAGATTGTCATTCCTTTCCTCTCCTTGGGAACATTCTTGTACTCCACAAATAATCACACTGTCTATGTACTTCTTCATGTGAGTTTATATGTATGTTCTCATGGTGTAGTTGTGCCCTATGCTCAGGGTGAGGCACAGAGGCTCTGTACCACAGCTTCTACAAGAGAGTAGAAAGGTTTCCGTGCCCACTATCCACGAAGGGCATGCGTCTTCGTCCTGAAGGTGTATGTTTCACAAAACATAGCCTACCTACTGTTGTTTCAGTTCTTTTCAATCACTCTCACTAGTTGTAGTAGTCAGCTGCTTGGAAGATTTTTTTCTGGATATGTGCTTGTCATTTCTCGCTGGTATATTTGTTTGACTACTTTTCTTTAAGGCTTCTTCCTATCCGAGTGTTGCTAGTGGGAGCTGAATTGCTTCAGAGACACCACGCACAGTAAGTATCACCTTCAGAAATCCTTCTCTAGCGGCTGGTTTGCCAGGAAGCTATATGAGCTGCACTGACACTGGCAACATCTAGTATATCTCTAAAGCCCGTGAGTCTGGTGCTGATGGTAGATGTAGCTTTGACAGGATCATCGCCAAGGACTTGACTGCCTAAATTCTGTGTAAGTTCTGCATCGTCTGGGTGTTGTCTTTTTTTTTTTTTTTGAAACTAGCCCTCAGTGCATAAACAAATGTACAGGAACTTATGATTTAGCCCTGCTTGAAACAGTATAAGGAATATAGCTTTTGTCATTCCTAAATTTGTTTTATACTTTTTCTTCAATTATTCAAAGTCTCTCATAAGCCTTAAGGACATCAGGTGAAATCAAGGTCATGCTGGTGTCAGTTATAAAATTTAGTTTTTACTGCCAGCTGGGAGAAACGTCATTTCAGTGGATACTGCCTTTATATAAGTGGCTGTTTTTCACAGAGGCTAGATCACAGTGAGGTGATGCACTAGAAAGTTAAGGAAAATGTTCTCTCCACTACTAAAGACCCACTCTGTCTCCGGGAAACTTTATATTTTCCTGTTCACAAAGTAATTCAGAAATATAGTAAATTGCAAATGTATTTATAATTCTTCTGAAAGGCAGCAATTTTTCTTCTGTCATTTTGGAATTATTTGTGTACTATTGTTATCCTCTCTGAATGTCAGTCTTAGACATATATTGTTAAGAGATATATTTCCATTTGAGGACATCGAATAACAGGAATTACTACTGTGAATATGGATAGTTTATCAATGGCAGAATCATACAATGGTGTGTGGATAATAATGTATCCATAGGAGCAATCATTTTGTTCTAGTGATAAGCACTTGCATTTTCCTAATGACAAGCTCTTGTCTTCTCTCTGCTCATCCTTTAAAATTAAAAGTTACTGAATACATTGGACTGTGGCAATACTAAGTCCATACTGCTTGAGTTCTCTGTCTGCTTTTACTCCCAGTCACAATAGGGATATGAGCTTATCTCAGTGATCAAAAGGGATAATAGAGTTGTGATAGAGTGTGGGTTAAAGTGGCTGTAGTGGGCAGCAATTAGGATGATTGCAGGCACTGCTTTCTCTGCCTTCATTAAATAGGGAGGGTATGTGTGAATAATTACTCTGCACCCACCTGTGAGTTTGAATAAAGATCACTGGCTAGATGGTTCAAACAAGGCTGAAAAAAGGTTGGTGAAAAAAGGTTGGTGAAAAAAGGTCAGATGTACTGATGGCATGATAGCTGCTTTCTTGAATTATAGTTTCCTTGCTTTTGGAATGTTATTTTGTGATATATGAGCTTTATTAGTTTCTCAGATTATTCTGGATATTGGTTGGATGTGTGTATCTATACATACACACTGTTACAAATGCTGGGCCTGTATGCTTTATGTCTTTTCTGATAGGTTGTGATTTCATTCTTTCTTGTTGTGTATTTCAAAAACTTCTGTTTCTTAACTGACTTTTTATGTAAACATTACCAAAGTTTTGGGGTCAACTAACGTCAGTAAAATAGTCTGTGTTTTCATTGTCATTTTTAAAGTTTTGAACGTTTTCAAGACTCCTATCTTTAAAAATAGTTTCAAACGAACATCTGAAACATTGAGATCTGAAAATATATTTATAGAATAATATTCTTTTGTTCTTTTTAAATGTACTAGCCAACTTCGTACAGATTTGAGAAATGTATCAGTGCCACAGAATAATTTCTCTTGTTAAAAAATATTTCACAGAATATTTCACTCACAATTCACAGAAAGGTGTGACTGTGCAAACTAGCAGCAACTCACTAATTTTGTCTGCAGTTCTGGATGTCCCTGTGCTCCTTGTGCCACAGGTGGTGGCAGCTGCTGCTGCTTGCTGTATCACAGCTGTACCACGTGTGTGGCACTGCTATATGGAGTGTGGCATGGAGCAGGGCCAAGCTATCCCTTCTCACACTAGCGGTGGTTTCAGTCTCTTAATGAGACATTTAAGAAAATGAGAGAAGACTAATAATGTATTTTACTTTGAGGCCAGATCCAGAAGTGGACTGAAGTTCCCCACATTATGTGTGTTTGTGTTGCATATCTTGATAATCAAGCCCTGACCATCCATGTAGCCTAAGGGCAGGTTGAGTTGAGGCTGACTATAAATCTCATCTTCTTTGTGGCAGACAGCATTGGACCATTGCAGGAATGATGCTGCAAGGGCGATGAAGTAGTTGGTGGGAGATAGTGAAACACCTGTATTGCACATAGGGTGTACTTGAATCTCACTGGGAATGCAGCTGCTGGAGCTTTATCTCCTTGGGTGCCCTAAAGGTTCTCTGAAGGTTGTTGCTTCACCACAGATTTGTGTCCACAGCTGCTGGATATGAGACACATTTGGATTTGAGGCATATTTGGATCTGAGCACATAAACTGAAATGCTGTGAAGATGAGACTAGGAGCTAGGATCCCTGAAAGTAGGGGGACACCTGAGATGGGGAGTCGGCTGTACTGTGCTGAACCCTCTAAGGAAAAGATATGCAGTACAGAGCCCTCTGTAGCCATGGGGAAGGTCCATCTATGGAAAAGATGATATGTGTATGGTTGGGACTTGTGCAATTGTGTCTTTCTACATTTCATTTTGTAATTGTTGTTCACTTACTGGAACCTGAGCACTGGAAATTCAAAACCAGAAAATGGATGGAAAACCAGGAGTCTTTATTTACTGATGGCATGGTTCTGGCCCTTAACCTTTGTCTCAACTCATAAATTTGAATGCTGTGGAGTGGTAATACCTTGGTTTACCCGTGTTGAGTACTCTTCAACAACAGCTTAAGTTCTGACCCACTGTCTCTATGTAACAGAGACTGCCCGTGACTGATACTGTTTTGTGTAGTATTTTATTGCCATTCTGACTCTAAAAGAGCGGAAGAACATATAGATACCTCAAGCATACAGATACCTCAGACTTCATGTTGCTTCTACTTTATGGTTTCCTTGGATAGAAGGAAGACCAGACACTTTGGTTTATCATCACAGTGGTGCAGTGTATCTTGTATTTAAGCTACTTAATCTTGCTCTGGGCAGTGGATTTTTCATTTCAGTGCTCAGGGAGAACATTTTTGGTAGTTCTGGAAGCTGCAAGAATTTCTCCAAAAGAGTTATTTCAGACTGAAGAAAACATTTTGTTCAGCTTAACAAGGGAATATTTCATATTTCTAATTTAAAGAGTTGCCTGGTCATCTTTGTTAGATATTTGTATCTCTTGGGGCTATTCTCCCTTAATTGTCCATGTGCTATAGCTGCAGAAAAGTGGATTACTGATTGTTGGTAATATGTATATTAAAAGACTGATACTTCATGAATAAGAAATTAAGGCACAAAATGGTATCTCTTACCAGAGAAAATTCACATTGCATGAATCAAATAACCGAACTTGTGAAAAAGCTCCAGACCATTTTCATATCTGCTACAGCTCTTTATGGTAAAGCTTATGCTCTCCATTCACGTAAGCGTTCACCTAACATGTTCCTGTCATATGGGCTTCAGAGAACATGGGCTACTTCAGGAACCATAATGTTTGCCACTTTTGAAGTTTCATTAACTTGGGTCTAATTTGCATTTTTGTTTTGGCGTGGGAGTATAGTGAGCAGTCTAATATGAATATTCTATAATAGGATGCTGAAAATGTATTTGGACTGTATAATTTCCTACATGAATACATTTTCCATGACTTAAGAATGTAAACCTTCTCATCTCAGTACCTACCAGCTACTGTTTGCTCTTCTATAGAAAACTGCTATGTCGATGTGTGTTAAAACTTTGTCATAAGTGACCTTCTTGCCATGTATCAAAAGTATTACAACCAGTCTACAGATCATGTATTGATACATGTCTAAGTATGTGTATTTACTGTTTTTGCATTGTTTGTCGTTTGTTGTTGTTGATGAAACTTCTGGAAGGTCATTACTGGTTCTGATAAAGTGTGTACATCTCTTTACAGAGCTCCAAAATGTGGTTTGATTGTAGCTTCCAGTGAAAATGTCTGTGTGGCTACATGATATTGTGAATCTGTAAAATTGATAATTCAGCTCATTTATTAAAGACTCTAAGAGCTATGGCTGAAGAAATGTATTTTCATATACAGCTTTGTACCTTTAAATATGTGGCTTGACGTGTCTCTAACTTTTTTCACATACTGAAAAGGATTCCGAACAGTCATATATGACACAGCTGAAGATTATAACAACTGTTTAGTTGTTCAATAACATATTTTTGTTCAATAACATATTTCAGCTTTGGATGCTTCAAATTGTTACCAGTGATTTCTAGGGAGCTAAGAATAGGGGATGGTTTGACTTGTCCTTCTTGGTTACTTACACTTTCCTTCACTAATATGTGTCTTGAAAAGTTACATTACAATTGCTCTCTGGTTGAAGATCTGAGCCCAAATTCGACAGACTAGGTTAACTAGGGAGTTGGAAGAAATTCCTTGTTAAATTCTTTAAGAACAGAATAGCTGTTGGTTATTCCTGCAAGTGGTTGATCTAACTGACTTCCTGAAATCTTTTTTTTTCTGTATTTCAGTATAGGAACATGAACATAGGCTGTGTTCAAGAGTGACGTGGGGTTTTGTTTGTTTGGGTTTTTTTCGTAAAAAGAATGGATTCAAAATTTCTTACTTTACTGTCCTCTTAATATTCAAACTGTCCTCTTAATATTCAAACATTTTAAAAAACTAATGTTCTAGAGAAGTTTGGATGTCGGGTATAGCAAAATGTAAACTATAAAAATTTCAATGTGTGTTATGTAGGTGGAAAGTGTCCCTCAGGGTTTTCTTGTTCAAGGTTTTTGAAATGACTTTACGGAGTATTATGTTTTCCTAAAAAAGATTTATTCCAGCAACATTGTATGCCCATATGGCAAGTTAGGCTGGCATTTATGCAGGAAAACTTGTAGTTTTCATAATTCTGTTGTTGACATTGGCCGAGTACTTATTTCAGTTGACTTTGAACATTCCTGCAGTGGGGTTTGTTACATTTTATATATACACTATGTGTAATCAAAAATTATTTTTCTAGATGTTAACTTTTGTCAGATGTTTAATTTTATAGGGAAAGTAGCTATGAACTGTTCAGGAGGAAGTTTTTTAGTGTACTATCAAAGACAAAAGTAGTCTAGTGAATTCCCCAAATAGATTTACAGTTGAAAAATAAGCTGCAGTTAAATTTACATGATTATAGATGGTCTTACAGAAATTGCAATAAACTGGGGGCTATGCATGTGAGCTAGAGAAAGATAATGAAAGATTTTTCTATTCTTAAGCCCTGTTTTTCATTTAACGGTTCTGAGCCAAGCTATTCCAGGATTAATCGGATCTTATCTTAAGGCTTGCATTGAAGTAATGTAGCGTGATGAGCGACTCATGGCTCTGTAGAGGAGGATTCAGTACAATAGTCAGCGATTTGTATTTGGTATACCTGACAGGACTGGAAATATACTGGGTTGGTGAAGACTAATTTTTTTTTCAGGGAACCCTCAGTAAAGTAAAATTTTCTCTCTCAAGATGAGATAAATCCTTGATTATGGTAACAAATAATCATAACAAATACTTTAAAATTTATTTTTAAACTCAACATCTACCTAGCTGTTTAATTTACAAGTGGTTTTTTTTTTTTAAGTTTATGGAAAATGGTTGACATTATGTGAAGCTTTTCTTGACCAGTTTCCTATTTTCTGGAGGATGTGAAAGACTGATCATTTTTCTAAATGTTAGTATGCTATTTCTAGGAATACCTCTGAAGCCTGGTGTTTCAGAATGCATTTACCTTGGTTTTTATCCTCTGTATAGGACAGCTGATTTTTGTTCTCCAAATATATTTCTAAACTGTATTCTGTTTCAGATTAAAAGGTATTTACTTCTTGTTTGTGTAATGATTCTTATTAAAAAAATCAGTCATTGATAGTTTAGGGAACTCTTAAGAGAATACTGATATTGCAGACAAATGAAGAGCAAATCCAACTTTTTAATGAAAGAATTATTTTTTTCTAAACAAATCCAAATGCCTTAAATTCTTCTCTTAAAAAAACCCCTAACTGTTAAGTATGTAACCTGCACTATCCCAAATATCTCTGTGCAATCTTTAAACATGTTCAGTGTGATAGCATGCTGGATATTTTTTAACTTGACTTTAGTCAGACTTTTGACATTGTCTCCCATAACACAAACTGATGAAGTATGGACCAGGTAAGTTGACAGTGAGGTGGGCTGAAAAGTGGCTAAAATGCTGTGTTCAAAGGGTTGGGATCAGCAGCACAGAGTCCAGCTGAAGGCCAGTAGCTATTGGTATACTGTTGGGGTCAGTACTGGATGCAGTATTGTTCAACCTATTAATGCTCTGGGTGATGGGAGGGTGCACTGTTGGCAAGCTTGCAGATAATACAGAACTGGCAGGAATGGCTGATGCACCAGCTGGTTGTGCTGGCCTTCAGAAGGACCTCAACAGGCAGGAGAAAAGGGCTGACAAGGAACCTCATGAAGCTCAACAAAGAGCCATAAGCCAGCAATGTGCTCTTGCAGAAAAGGCCAACAATCTCCTGGGCTCCCCAGCAAAAAGTGTAGCCAGCAAGTCAAGGGAGGTGATCCTTTGCCTTTACTGAGCTCTGGTGAGACAGACCTGGAGTGTGGTGTCCAGTTCTGGGCTCTCCAGTACAAAGGAGAGATGGCTATACTGGATAGAGTCCAATGGAGGGCTCTGAAGATGGTTAAGGATTTGGAGCTTTAACCATACAAGGGGAGGCTGAGAGAGCTGAGGTTGTTCAGCCTGGAGAAGAGAAGGCTCCAGGGGGATCTTTTCAGTGTGTACAAAAATCTGATGGGACGGAGTAAAGAACACAAAGCTAGACACCTCTGAGGGGTTTCTAGTGACAGGACAAGAAACTATGGGCACAAACTGAAACACAGGAAATTGCATTTAGACAAAAATATTTTTTTTTTCTGTGAGGGTGGTTGGACAGTGGAAGAGTGGTTGTGGAGTTCCCATACAAAACCCAAACAAACATGGCGTCCTTTGAGCAGTGTGTTGGACTGGATGATCTCCAGACATACCTGCTGACTTCAACAAGTGGAGTCTGTGATTTTAAACATCTGAATAAATTCCAAAGTCTGTGCAACTTCCTGGATGTCCCTGCTAGCTTCTTTTAATATAAAGTAATTCCTGTTATTTACTAATGGATGATAAAAAGATACTCTGGTAATGAGCATAAGACAAGAAATTACATAAAGTAGTAAAAAGAAAGTTTCTTTGAATAATCTCTGGCAGTCTTGCGGTGGTGAAAATGAGAGTAATTACTAAGTTAGGTTCTGTGCTAGTTAATCCTCTATATAAAACAAAGATTAGAAAGACATGTTGAATTTTTTGTGGAAATAATTTAGAAAAGTGGTTGATTAAAGGCTCTTCCTATGAATTTCATCAGCCAGAGTGTCAAGATCTACTGCATGGCTAAAAGCAAATGCTTTTCCGAGTAGTTACTCAGATTTAAGATATTTGTAGTCCAGCAACCTATGAGTTACAGTTCTAATCTGTAGAACCAAGAATGACTTCTCTTTGATAGAAATGGAGATATCTGCATAGTTCTCAACTGGCTTTTCAGCTTAATTTCTTGCCTAACTTCTATTGATTTTTTCCTGAGTAATAAACAATGGAGTGTTATGTGAAATAGTTTATGATGATTTTGATGAAATCAGTACTGTAGCATGAAACTATTGCATAAAAATTTCTAATGCTTTGTCTTTACTCTTCAGTTGGATCTTAAACCAGTGGTTTAAGAGATTGGGGACCTGAGGATCTAAATCCAAATTCCACATATTGATTTTTCTTGATTTTCTTGATTTTTCTGAAAAGAAAATTTAAACATGGCTTAAAGAACAAACCCAGATCTTTGTCTGTGGTCATAAACAGCATTTATTGACACTTCCTTTTTGTTTTAATTTTCATTTCAGTATGTTAATTTCCAGTTGTTTCTCTATCTGATGTTCTACTCTTCTTTTTCTTAATTAACAAAAAAATAAAAAGAAAGAATATTCTTTTCTATCATTGCATTTGTAACCAGTGTGTATGATCAGAAGGCTGGAAAAGTAAACAATCAGATCAACCCCCACCATTGTATTAATTAAAAAAAAAAAGAGTAGTTTCAAGATCAGCTTTTCTCAAGTACTGCTTCTTGTGGTTGTTTACTAAGCCTGTGTTGCCAGTTGGCACATTTTCTTTCTGTTTGAGTACGTGAAGAAAATAAATGTCTCAAATCAGACAGCTGCAATGCTTAGTAGATTACATTAAATAAAGTAAATTATTCTAATTACTCTATTTATTGGAAAATGATTACTATCTTAGATTAATTAATTATTTTTAACCATTGTTTCATTATCAGTAGCAAAAATTAAAGAAAACTTATAGGAAGCTGGAAGGAAAGGATAAGCCTGCTACTGAACTAGGGGCTGTACTCAGGAATAATCTAGGATTGTATTTTCTATCAAGTAATCATGTTTCTAATTTTTTCAAAACCTTAATATTGTACAGGAGGAATTATCAGTCTGTAAAAGGAGAAGACTGGTAAAGGAATCTCTCTTTCTATTCTCTTGCTGAGTATGTTTAGCTCTTTGCAGGAGAAGTGAAGGAAAATAATTGATTTGAATATCACATAAATAGGAGAAAATAAGAAATACAATAATTACATACACCCAGGAAGCAGTTAATGGAAAACAAAACTGGAATCCAAGGTAAATGTCTTCTCTGGAAACTTGATTAGGTTTTTTTTTTCTTAATATAGCAAAAGAGAACTGTATTATTATTGTGTCTTTACTAACTGTGCACATGCACAAATGAACCATGTATACATGAAAGGGCATATGCACACAAACAGGAACCATTTTGGTTTGGTAATGATGTTTCCAGTCTGCTGTCTGGAATAATAAGGAAGAGAAACAGATGAAAACTTCGCAAAGTTCCAGTAGAAAGTGTGAAGTACATGAAAAGATACAAAGGGCAGGTAAAGGAATCGTGAAATGCTATATGACAGTTTGTAGCCTTTTTTTAAGGAGGCAAGTTCATAATTGAATTTTTGATTCTTGCTACATTTTACTAGGAAAAGGAGTGTTTATTTCTTGGCTTTCAAGTTATTGGAAAACTTTTTCTTTCTATTTTGAAAAAAGCAGGCCCAATAATCTTCTGGATTCTACCAGCCACCTTCTGTGTTCAACTGTGCACACACTAAAGCAAGATGAAATACATTGGGGTGTCTTAGGTGACGCTGACTGACATTGCCAAGGTTACTATCAGTTTTATACCTGTCCACTCCTGAACAGCTGTGGACCAACTGACCAGATTGTTGAGATGAGAGATGAAGTATTATTCTAGGTCCCAATGGGAAACCAAAGTGCTTTTGCATACGAGTGAAAATGCAAGATCTGAATAAGCCCCAAGTAAGGCTGCCAGGTTCTTAGGCTATTTGGCTCCTTAGTTATTGTGATACTCGACACACCTGCCTCTCTGAGCTGTAAGACCAGAATTTTTGTAAAGCAAGACTACTCAGGGACTGGTACCTCCAAGTTCTTCATTCCCAGAACAGACTGGGAGCAGAGGATCTGAAACTTTCAGATTTTGGTTCCAAGGCCATCTTGCAGAGCTGGCAGGACATATGTCTGTGTTTTGTCAGATCTGTTGAGCTTGCTCTATTTCTATGGAATATTCTGCTTTTGATAAACTGGCACAATTCAATAGAAGAAAGATTCCTCTAGAGAATTTCCAGTCAGATGTATTCCTGATTTCTGATATTGTGCTTGGATTCTTGCTGTGTTTGTTTTCCAGTTAGTTGGTAGCTTTCTCAATGCCATTTTAAACGTCTGATAGAATTGTAAGCAAGTGGTAAGCCCTCTGGCTACTTAATTTTGTCTTTGTAGCTTTCATCAATATTAAATTAAATGTTGAAACTATTAGTTAAAATATAATCATATAATATTTTAGGTTACCAGGGACAGCTGACATCTGGTGATACTCACTGCTCAAAGAAGGGCTCACTACAAAGTCAGATGAAGTTGCTCAGAGCCATGTTCAGTCATGTCAGATTTCTAAGGACGCAGATTCCACTGACTCTCTGGGTGCCTATTCCAGTGTTTTATCATCCTCATTGCGAAGCAGTTTTTTTCACTCTATCTCATCAGGATTTCCCTTTCCCCCTTGCTTTGATCTAAGTGCTCAAGTCAGCTGGAATAGGTAGTCCCGTTGTGTACTTTCATGTTTGTGCCATCAGCCACTCGGGTCTGTGCCCTTCCTTGTGCCAGCTCTCATACTCAGGTTACCCTGTCTATCAGCCAGGTAAGCTTGCCAAACTGACTGTTCACTTGTTCTTGTTGGATTAATTTTCGTTTAGTTTTACTGAGCTGAGTCAAACTCTGAAAAGGGCACACGAGCTCTATATACATCCCCAGGGAAATAGGAATGGGTAACTGAGAATGCAGAAGTGGGCTAGCTGGACAGAACTGCCCCTTTTGTGGTCTGTGAGCTGTTAACTCAGTCCACTCTGGGAAATTAGAAAGAATCCCCTCACTTTCTCCCTTATCCGTCTGACTCGTCATCCTTTCCTGGTAAGGTGTATTTTACGGATTCAGTCTTCATGCATGTCTTAAGCCTCACATTGCACCTGTAGTGAGTTTCTCATTAGAGAACTTCCTTCCTAGCACCTGTTAGTTCGTACAGCTAGTTCCTCCTTAGAAAGCTTAAAGGACATTTTCCTCCCAGAATTTTTTCTGGTTTTCACTTCCTTAGAAAATAATGCTTATTTTATTGAAGAAACATGAACCTGTTTCACTTTATTGGATATACCAACACCTCTTTGTTGGATTAACAGCTCCTCCTCTCAGAAACAGCAGAGGCCTCCTGACTGCTTTCACATGTTTTTGTGCCTCACTGATCTGTTTCAGTATGAAATGTGTTTTATGGTAGTCTATATGTTCTGTGTTTATCTGTAGAGTATAATTGGCTCTTTGTTGAGACAAAAAATAAAGATGTAATTAGCCCGGTTGGGAAAAGTTTTCCAGAAACACACTGTAATCAAATGGCATGTAGGTTGTGCATGAGCTACATGATGGCAATTTCCAAGGGATGAAGTTAAAAAAGGAGGCAGATGACATTCTCTTGAACATACATTTGAAAAAAAAAAAAAAAAAGGGAAAGGTAAATTTTACTAGTAGGAGTATCATTTGCAACATGGGGAGGAGGTTATCCTACTCTGAGGACTCGTGAGAGCAGAGGTGAATTAGGTGATGTAGTTCATAGACATTGCCAAAGAATTTGGCTTTTCTGTGTTTCTTTGGGAGATACTCACTGCTCATGGCTTGGACAGGCATACTTTTCATTGGGTAAATAACTGGCTGGATGGCTGAGCCCAAAGAGTGGCGGTGAATGGAGTTAAATCCAGTTGGCAGCCAGTCACAAGTGGTTCTCCCCAGGGCTCAGTATTGGGGCCAGTTCTGTTCAATATCTTTATCAACGATCTGGATGAGGGGATTGAGTGTTCCCTCAGTAAGTTTGCAGATAACACCAAACTGGGTGGGAGGGTCGATCTGCTTAGAGGGTAGGAAGGCTCTGCAGAGGGATCTGAACAGACTGGATCTATGGGCGGAGGCCAGCTGTATGAGTTTCAGTAAGGCCAAGTGCTGGTCCTGCACTTGGGTCACAACAACCCCATGCAATGCTACAGGCTTGGGGAGGAGTGGCTGGAAAGCTGCCCAGAGGAAAAGGATCTTGGGGTGTTGGTCAGCAGCCAGCTGAACGTGAGCCAGCAGTGTGCCCAGGTGGCCAAGGTGGCCAACAGCATCCTGGCTTGTATCAGGAGCAGTGTGGCCAGCAGGAGTAGGGAGGTGATCATGCCCCTGTACTTTGTACTGGTTAGGCCGCACCTTGAATAATGTGTTCAGTTTTGGGCCACTTTCTGCAAGAAGGACATTGAGGTGTTGGAGAGTGTCCAAAGAAGAGCAACAAAGCTAGTGAAGGGTCTAGAGAACAAGTCCTGTGAGCAGTGGCTGAGGGAGCTGGGGTTGCTGGAGTTGTTTAGCGTGGAGAAGAGGAGGCTGAGGGGAGACCTTATTGCTCTCTACAACTACCTGAAAGGAGGTTGTAGCTAGGTGAGGTTTGGTCTCTTCTCCCAGGTAACAAGCGATAGGACAAGAGGAAATGGCCTCAGATTGCACCAGGTGAGGTTTAGATTGGATATTAGGAAAAATTTCCTCACTGAAAGGATTGTAAAGCATTGGAATAGGCTGTCCAGGGAAGTGGTGGAGTCAAAATCCCTAGAGGAATTTAGAATACGTGCAGGTGTGGTCCTTGAGGATGTGGTAGTGGTGGACTTGGCAGCGTTAGGTTTACAGTTGGACTTGACGATCTTAAAAGTATTTTCCAACATAAACAATTCTATGATTCTATATCTGGAGCAAAAGTGATGTTTGGCAAAAGTCAGATGTTCAAATTATTTGCCTGGCATTTATTTAGATACAGCTCCAGTGAAATACTACCACAAACGCAAACAGTTATTATAACTTAATTAAAATAGGGAGGTGGAAGAAATAACCAGGAAGAGTGTTTTCAGATCTTCATTTTGACCACTAATTCAAGGTGGAAGTTTCAATTTTTTTATTCGCTAGTTTATTATTGTAGTGGAGAGCCTGTGTGTATCTACAACATAGATCTATAGGCCAGTCTGTAAATCTGAGCTCTAGTCCATGCTTAGGACAACCTTATAGCATAGTGCTTCTGTGGGAGTACTGGGAAACCATTGCCACCATCTGCCTATGAAAGTTTCGCCTTCCCCTGTAAGGCTGGCTGTTGGCTAGATGATGATATCTGTATGTGGTTTCTAGGTCACAATGGCTGTTTGCTCCTTTGTCCAAAAAGCAAACATTCTATTGCAAAACTAATACAGCAAGGCACACTCCAACAAGTTTTTGTGTAGCATTAAAGAGCTTTTGGCTCTGTTAAAAGTAGGAAGTAACTTTACAGAATCACAGAATGGTAGGGGTTGGAAGGGACCTCTGTGGGTCATCTAGTCCAACCGCCCTGCCGAAGCAGGGTCACCTACAGCAGGTTGCACAGGACCGCCTCCAGGCGGGTCTTGAATATCTCCAGAGGAGACTCCACAACCTCCCTGGGCAGCCTGTTCCAGTGCTCCGTCACCCTCAGAGTGAAGAAGTTCTTCCTCATGTTCAGACAGAACTTTCTGTGCTTCTATTTGTGCCCATTGCCCCTTGTCCTGTTGCTGGGCACTACTGAAAAGAGTTTGGCTCCATCCTCCTGACACCCACCCCTCAGATATTTGTAAGTATATATTAGGTCCCCTCTCAGCCTTCTCCAGGCTGAACAAGCCCAGCTCCCCCAGCCTCTCCTCACAGGAGAGATGCTCCAGTCCCCTCACCATCCTCGTAGCCCTCCGCTGGACTCTCTCCAGTAGCTCCTCATCTTTCTTGAAGTGGGGAGCCCAGAACTGGACAGAG
>Ga0065711_1030068_pt1 | contig 33856 bp, 18 predicted proteins | sample Hoacrofraction12_FD_59098 | JGI IMG/M metagenome (GOLD analysis project Ga0065711, IMG submission 59098) | Hoatzin crop microbial communities from Cojedes, Venezuela - Epithelial fraction 12 v2 (version 2) | ecosystem: Host-associated > Birds > Digestive system > Esophagus > Crop | place...
CCCAGTCAAAACCTCAGCGCCCCGTAGAAGGGGATAAAGTCCCTGTAGTGCACATGCGGAACATGTTAGGGAAGACAGTTTGGGTTAGTCCTGCCTCGGGCAAAGGCAAGCGCATCCGCGGGATTGCTTTCGCTCAAGGACCTGGGTGTACCTGGTGGGTAATGCAGAAGGATGGGGAATTCCGATGTGTACCTCATGGGGATTTGATTTTGGGTGAGAATAGTCCACAAATTAATTGTATAAAGCTAATTGTTAAATAACCCTGTCACTGTCTGTTATCACTGTTATAATTGTTATATGTTATACCGGTAGTATCATAGTAAGAATTGTCCAGATTAAAGAAGGATGGACTTTTTGATGAAGCCTAGCAGAGCACAGCAATGATGGGACTGGACCTGGTTTTCAACAACTGGCAACCAGCAACTTCTTCGAGATCAACAACTCCTGCAGACTGTGGGCACGGGCCATATCAGATACATCAGCCGTGAGCTCCGGATGCAGCAAGTGACTGCCCATCACCACACATCACCTCTCCTGCCACGGAAGACCATTATGACAGATGGAGCCTGAAGTCATGGATTAAATGAACTCAACGGACACTTTAGAGTGATGACCCATAGACTAAGGGAATGATATCTGGAGACAGGAGAAGTGGTGGTAATCAACTGGACAATGGGGGACCTGGGCATGACGTAGATGGTATGGAGTAAGGGGTGGATAATGTCCTGGGTTCGGCCAGGACAGGGTTAATTTTCACCAGAATCCAGGAAGGGGCACAGCTGGGCGGGCTGACCCCACCTGGCCAAACAGAGCCGGGTATTCCATACCATGTGCCGTCATGCTGGGTTCCGGTGGGGGGGAGCTGGGCGGCGGGAACTCACTCGCGGCTCGGGAGCTCGCAACAGTGGTCATGGAGGGCGGCTCTCTGGGTTGTGTGGTTTGTGTTGTGTTTTCTCCTTATCTGTATCGTTGCTGTTACTGTTTCCTCTGTTTGCTGTTCTGTTAAACTGCCCTTATCCCGACCCACCAGTTTCTGCCTGTTTCTTTCCGTTCTCCTCCGCACCCCGGCAGGGGGAGGGGCGGCTATTGTTTGGTGCTTTTGTTGCTGGCTGCAGCCAAATCATAGCAGGTAAGAAACAAATACCAAAGGCAGAAATACAACACCAGATTGTCCCACCTGTAGTGATCTACCAGTAGTGACCTAGCTCTTGCCAAGGTTTCTTTTAGCTATCACCAAAAAAAGAAAGTTTTTAGGGTCTAGACCAAGATAAAGATTTGTTTAGTGGCTGGTTACAGGAAATTCTTTTCAAGAATTAGGAGCCGCAGAAAGGAAAGCACAAAGGTAATTGCTTGAAATCAAAAACAAGAAATGAAGGTTGGAATCAGTAGCCAACTGGAAGGCCAGCTTGGAGGTAACATCTGAGCAGTGAGACAGAGGCTGCAGATACATAAGGCCACAAGACCAAAGTAGTTCTTGTTTGGTAGGGCAGATCTGCATGAATGTGGATAGGTGGGAAGGGCTTATCTTGGAAAAGTTCTACAAAAAGGCATCAAGGTCTGAAAGTTTCTGTTGAATATGACTTTCCAGGTCAAAGGCCTGAACAGTAGGCAAAATGGCGATCAAGCAAGGAAGGTATTAGGTGAGAAGTTAAAAGCTCAAATTTGGCCATAGTGGACTTATGCTGGTGGCTAATACCACTCAGGAATTGTTAGATGCAGACTAACATGTTTGTTATTAGCTCTGGTAGAGGAAAATAGGTATGTTAATTGTCCTGGAAAAAATCTGATCTTAAATTCAACAGTGCATAAGAAATAGGTCCTTCTAGTTTCAGTCTGTTATGTTATAAGACTCTTTTGTCTTCACCTTAAAGTATGTCACTTCTATTACTCTCACTATTTCTACTTTAATTTCATTACAATATCAAAATGAAATAAAAAACATGAAGTCTGCTGAAAAGAACAGTCAGTGGACTCAGTAAGTGGGATTTTGCAAATGAGAAACATGGCATAAATTGGCAGAGCTCTGCTGATTCTAAGGGAAACCTGCCAAGCTGTGTCCAAGCATCAACTTCTTTCTATGTTTCCAAATAAATGAAGTGTTTCTGACCCATAGGTTAACTCTGATTTTTGCAGTATTCATAAAAATGATTGATATACTGGCTTTCTCTATGTCTAGATACGTATGACAAGTCACAGAAATGTATTACAGACGATAAGTGGACAGCCAGATAGTATCTGGAGAGATCTGACAGTTCCAGAAGCTTTCAATGGCTTCTGTTCTTTTTCTCTCTTCAAAATACCTGCCAGGATGTATGGTAGAGAACAGAAGCTGCTTACAGTAACGGGCAAAGATGGTGAATCGTCTGGGAAAAACCTGGGGGTTTTCTTCCCTCTTTAACACAGACAGCAGAGACCAGTAAGTACTCTATATAAAGAAAAGAGAAGCAATCACAGTATACTTGGTTCTGGTGTTGGCGTCTCCAAGAACCTGTAAAGCTAGTTTTTCTCACAGTGTTGGTATTTGGAAGATATTGCCTTGTGAATGACCAATGGAACAATGGGGAACAAAAAATGAGAGATTCTTTTTTACCTGTTGTATATTGAATAGTGAATATGTTTCCCTTCAATCTACTTCAATTTACTTACATAATAGGGTTCTCATACTCAGATAATCCAACTGAACAATGAGTTAACTGAAGAGTAAGTTTCATTCACCTCTCGGGATTAGTGGCCTAGTCCAGAGCATATTATGCAGTGGGTTGAGTGGTTTAGAAGAAACACAGTTGAACTATACATTACTAACCAAACATGAAAAGCATCTACCAAACAAGAAGTTCTACGACAGGGTGATTCGCAGGAATTTATGAACAATGTGAATCTGATACTCCCGTATGTTCTACAACTGTCTACATTTGTGCAAAAAAATTGCAAGGCGTACATATAAGATCACTTTGCACTGATGCCAACTACTGTACAGAATGTAAAGCAGCAAAAAAATATCAAACCTTCTGTCTCCTAGTCACCCAGTGTGGAAGACCAGTGGTGTTTACTCATAGACTACTCTCCCTAAAACTTTAATGCATTTGTAAGAGAACTATAGGAAAAACACATTCCCTGATGGCATTATACTTTAAAAGACTCAAAAACAAATAAATTAATTTAGTATGTTATGAAAGAATTAAACAATACTAACATATTTTTACTATTCCCATGAGGACTACTTTCTTCTTATGGGCCTTCTCTTTGCCTCTTGCCATAATATAAGACGGCTGCAGAGACTGACATGATAAACCTGCTAGTCATTTACGTGAATGACTCTTGCCATTTCTGAGCTTACATCTGGTAAAGGCCACCTTCCTAAAAAGGAAAATACAGAGGGATATTATTCTTCTGACACCAGGTCCTCTGGGAGTTAATTACAAACTCATTTCCACCTTGTTTTAAGAGCACTTTAACAATCAGAATCAAGGTTTTAATATTTTCAAAAACATATTTCCTTAATAAAATTAAAAATCTTTTGTGATTTTTCTGGCATTTAAAATAATACCAGCAACTAAAAAAGAAGTATTGAGATCATCCTACAAGATTTGAAAGGGGTTTGTTCACAGAATCATGCAAGAAAATAAAATGTGACTCTCTTACTTCTAAACCAATGTGGTGACACGTCATTTAGTTAAAAGGATTGGCATATTTAGGGATAAATTCTTAAACTCTTAATCAGAAATTATAAGATACACCAGATAATATGAGGCATCTTCTTATTTGTATTCTCAGAAACACCTGTCCATTTCTATGGTCCAGAAAGGGAGTTTTCAATGAGCTCCTCTTGGCCCCTGTGTGAACCGCCTCATCCCAAAGTCCAGTGGGCCACTGCGCTACTGGAGAAAAAACCTGTTTGCATATAATGCTCTGAGAAAGCAAATCTTAGGAAATATTGAAACCATTCTCACAAGTTCTGAAGCCATCGCAGTCAACTGCAAAACCACCATTGACTTTAACAGGGCCAGGCTTTGTCTCTTTAAAGTCTCTCACTGCATAGCAACTTTGCTAGGTCACCAGAGGTGACTTCTGTGACATGGTCAACTTGACTACCATGATCATCACGGCCAAGAAACTAGGCAGTTCACTCACAGGTAAGTGGAATTCTAGCATTTTTACAGGGGTAATTAGACCTAAAACAGGCAGAAATTGGTTGAGTTTGAATAGAAGACTCGGTTACATATGCTGAAGGCCCCATGAGTCAACGAGAGAAGTATGTTACAACTTGATTCCTTCTCCCTTGTTTACTCAGCATGTATACATCAGCCAAGTGTTACAGTGGCATTCCATATGTACATAGTGAAATGTGAATTATCTTGTGGGAATGCTGGTTGCAAACACATTTGTACTTTGTTCTCTAATTCACTGAAGTTTGCCTGTTGTGTTGTTGAGAAGTTAGCCTTGACATAATAGTTAAACTTTTACTTGGTGTGATTCTGGTAAATAACAGGTTTGATACAATTTTTTTTTTGACTGGAGACACCAACAGAGCTACATTTGTAATACACTTCACTGCAAACTAATCACAGAACCACTGGAAATGTAGTGTTCATTATTCATGGCATACTGAAACTATGAACACTACGTTTTCTTACTTTGATTAGAGACAACAGTTCATTTTGTAGCTAAACACAAATCACAATGGTAGGAGGGAAGTAGAAAAGGTCATATATACTGGAAAAGTATATTAGTATGATTTGATAGATATGTCCTGTAGCTGTTATGAACATGACTGGTAACAAGTTTTAATGTGATAAATGCTTTTTTAAAGGGCTTTTGGCCTTCCGTTGCACTGAATACACAGTAATGATCAGAACTAACTGCATGAATAGGAAGAATATCATCACACAAAGACCTGGACTTCTACAATTTAAATGTGAAGTATCACTACAAAATAATGCCAGTCATAGCAGTAAGTATCTCCTATGCAATAAGAAGATGTATATGATGCAGCGAGAATGAAAACAAAAGCAAATACTTATATTTGTGGTTATATAAAACACCAAAATAAGAATATTTACATTTAGAACAAAATTTTGGTACTTTGAGCTACTCAGTCACTAAAGGAATTCTCTTTGCAAAAGTAACTCCTACCTTCATTAAAAAACATGGTAAAACCAGCTTATTTCTGCATATTAGCAGCTGAGCTCACCTGAGGTTTTACTTTTTAGATTTTGTCTTTTGAGATTGCATAGATGTAAAGCCTCAGGTATTATTTACAGCACTGGAGAACACTGAAAAAAAATCAGTAATCCAGATATATACTTGCAAACATGAAAGAATATAGAAATGGAGAATATTTACACCAGATGGATACAGGGAAGAAACTGAATGTATTAAGTACCTCAGAGTGCCAGTCCCTCTCCCAAATATTCCTGCACTGCAGGAACAGTAACAGAAGAACAGAGAAAGTGCTCTGACTGCAGCTGGAGACAAGGTAGAAAACTGGTTATGTTTCAAAAACATGTACATTTTTCACTGGACACAATAAAAGTAATGTATGCCATGTTCTTCAACACATACTTCTCAGGCACTGCAGGTTATTTCTTGCCCAGAGGAAAGAGAAATTGTCATGAATGCAACAGTTTGACAATCCATAAATTAGTAAGATCTGAGCACAAACAACTTGATAAACACAGAATCAAGGTGTGTTACACAGCCAGGAAAACCTCTGCATTTGAAAAAAAAACATGCAAGACATGGACACTGCCCTTTAAAAAGACTCAGAAAATCTTTTTTAAACTGTGTGATACATCAAAGCTCCAAGAATTTCTTAGAAAACAGACCTTCTGAGTGTTTTGTACCCATAAACACTAGCAGCTACAAATCTGGCTAGATACATACTTGCCTACTTTATGGATAGGTTCTGTACTGTTGCAAAAGATCATATAAAGCATAGCACAAATGTTTGTGACATAAAGTTTAATAAATTTTAATAATAAGGGTGAGGGTTTATGTCTGAAAATTCTGGAAATCAGGATAGCTTCGGCATTTCTGAACCATAAAATAAGTCACTATCAGAACAACTAATGGAGTTTCACTCATTCATATCTTACTATTTTTTACAGTTGTTACTTCAGTTGTTAAAAAATTGCTCACTACACTAAAGAGAAACACTATAAAGTCAATCAGTGAATACTAGTTGATATGAACATTTATGTCACTTCCCAAAGAGCTTTGTACCAGTCTAATCAGCCAGCCTTTAAGTAAGCAAAACTTAAACAGATAAAGGAAAAAAAATGGGAAATGTTGTGTTGAGTCTAGTGATCTGATCAGGTGAACCCCCATTAAGAAAAAGTTTGTCACTGGATTTGACAAGATGGTGGTTACTAAGCACAGAATTAAACATTCAGGCATTCACTGGAAGACTGTTCTTTTCAACAGTGGCTACATTTTTGTTATTAATTCAACAATCCAACCACAGAAAAAGTAAACAATTTAAAGTATTCTTTTGAAAAAAGCCATCAGAGAAGAGAGATGTACTAATTACTGCAGATTTTTGCCTCATCCAGAGATGTGGCTGCATGACTGAATCCATCCCAATGTAAGGAAAAATAAAGCGTGCAAACAAAAGACACACAGGAGAGCTGGCCTTGGCTTCATGCCCACCATCATCACAGTCAACCTCCATTTCCACAATCCACCACAACACTTTCGTCTTGAGCTTCCTCTGGGTCACTATAACCTTTGTTAAATGCTACAACAAATGATAAAAATGAAGACTGGGAGTACATTTGTTGCAGAGTTCAAATTGAAATGAACCAGGGGATCTGAACCAGATTGCAGTTAAATGTAATATATTGCTCAGCTAAATTCCTCTTTGTTCCAGATACATGATTTGTTACTAGTTATAACAGAATGCAAGCTGTATTTTGTAGAGACTAAAACCAATACATCATAGAATGCAGAAGCACCATTTATCAATTTTCTATAAGGCAATTGCACCTGCCCACAAGCTTATCCTCATTCAACTGAGCTCTCTGGGTAGCACAACAGTTTAACGCAACAGCCCTGCATATTTGAAGGGTGTGGTTCAGCTCTGGCTTCACACGAGTGAGTTTAACTGTCTAAATTTAGCAGGTAGTGAAAGTTTATCTATTTAAAAAAAAAAAAAGAAAAAGCCTCTTCACATATCTGTGTATGTCAATGTAATTCACACAGATTGTGCTCTGCCAATTCCCCAAGACCGACCTACATCACTTCTGTTCTTTCAGTCTTGCAGTTCTCTCAGAAAAAGTGTGCAACATACCCACTGCTTTCCACCAATGCCATCCTTCCAACACTTGTTGTTGGATGTTCAGAGACATCCAACACTTTCAGAGACACTGACCTCTAAATTCTCAAAAAGAAGCATGGGAGTTTAGCCATGTAGCTACAGCCCTGAGTACTGGCCCTGACCACTGCAAAAGTAAACAGTCATTTAGTCTGTTAAAATGTTCCAGTTTATGTTCCAGCAGGAACATAAAGAAAAACTTTGTTTTTATTTGCTTTTTCTGAAAGACAAAGGATGAAATAAGATAATGGGACTGCAAAAGGCAACAAGGTCTGCCATGCACAACATCACAACATGAGGTAAAGGCAGACGGGTGACTCAAGCAAAAACTGGTTTCAGTTGTGATTACTGTGGACACTGTTACAATTTTCATTCTTATCTGGTCTCAGGTTCTGGAAGTTTTTGCTAATTTAACACAGTCCTTTCTCAAGCAAAATTTCTGTGGAGTTCAGTGACATTTTTGTGAGAGCAAAATTAAGCAATAACAAGGAAGAGCTGCTCTTCTGGCAGCTGGGTTACATTCAGAGCCACTTGCTGAAACGAATCGGGCAATTTATGTAGCAAGGGACTGTTCAGAAATCTGTGTTGGCGTATTACTCTGCATCCCCAAGTAAACTTCAAACATACACACGCTGTCTCCAAAACACAGCAGGAACTACCCACAACACTATCACAGCTCAGTTCCTATCCATCAAAACTGCCCTCCTGTTCTGTATAGTGCTCATACCAGGACAGGACCTTCTTTTTTGTGTCCCAGCACGTTGCCACTTTGCAGGGAAAAGTGCTGCATGCAAAAAACTCACAGGAACTCAGCAGGAGTCATTGCCTCATGCAGAATCAAGAGACTGGCTAGCAGTGGTGCTTGCTGAGCAGGGCCTTGCAGAGTGTTCTTGCAGCAGCCTACCTGTCCCGTTCTACAGACACGGAGGAGCAGAGCAGTTCATAAGAAACTTGGAACCAGATTTTGAATTCCTGTTTTCTTAAGGCTGTGTCATTTTCCAAATGCTTTGCTGTCAGAAGAAAAACACAGCTGATCACATACTAGTTCGAGCATTGTGCAGGAAGGCTACAGTAGAGCTACTTTTTAGGGAGCCCTGCTGACAGCCCCCCAAGAGGGCTGCCGGAGGAAATTACATGGGATTGCTTACGTCCTACATGGGACAGACACTCGAACAGGAACTAAAGAAAGAGACAGTAACTCTGAGAGAATGTGGAAGCCTGTCTTAACCACCAGAGATTAGCTGAGTTGTGGCATCATTTATTGGTATGAGGCAAGGTCACCCCACTCTCACCAAACAAAAATCTCAGCAGGAACACACAGGCAGGAACCCCTACGTTGAAGAACAAGACACCATGTCCCATTAAGATCCCACAGGGGCAGAAGCTGCTGCATTATATAATGGTGAGTTTGGCTACTACCTCTCTGCGTGGTAGGGATTCTCAGCTCCTGAGGAGTTCACAACTTGGAGGAGCTGTGAGCTGTTGCCTCTAGTCATGGGTGTGGCTTTAGTACTGCCATAATTTCCTGGCTCTTCTGTTTCTGTTGTCCATGTCAAGCGTTTTGAAGTGGCACTGTTACTTATTTCTAAGTGCAGTTGCCACTGATGCTGAACAGTGATCCATTGTTCCTATTGTTGCTTCTGCGCTCAGTGGTTCATAAAAACAATAGTTAAGATGCAACTTCAGCACAGGGAGTCCCAAAACTGCTGACTGTCAGAAGCTAGGAAAGTATACAAGCAGGAAGAATCACTCACTACTTGCTCTGCTTCTTACACTTCTCCATCTTCTCCTGGCTGCTAGCAGACACCAGATGTCAGGACCTTTGGTACAACCATGTATTGCTCCCCTTATGGTCTTCCTCTGACATTTCCCTGATCAACACTAATAGTTAATGTTCAATTATTTCAACTAACAATACCAATGTCCTTCCTACTGTTGTTTAAAAATTGCTGTCAAAGTGTAACACTTTGATTTTACATGTCAGTGTACTTTCCAGATTGTACTGCGTTGACTGAAGTAACCACGCCACGGGAGTGAAGCAATCTCTGCTTAACAACAAAGAAAAGCCTGAAATAAATATTGGAACATATTGATATACTCTGGTTTGGACATAACTACTTCAAAAAAAAAAAACAACATAAAAAGAAAACCTGCCTTCTGTCACGTGGTCCTCATGAGGATTTACAATTTCAACAATAGCAAAGAGAATGTTTGAAGAAGGGGAGAATTAGGGAAGATGAGGAGATTTAAATTTCACCAGAATTTTCCAGCTTTTGATAAAATGTTAAATGGATGTTTATTTAAGCATTTTTTTTTCCATTTTGAAATCCTAATTTCACCAGCTGTTTTACTTTTCCCCAAAGGAAAATGAGACAAATGTTTCAGAAACCATAAGACAGTGGCATTGTTTTCTACCAACAGAATTACCCATTTCATTAAGAAATCTTGAAAATTTTTTTTAAAGAAAAAAAATCAGAAATTGTGTATTTAAACAACAAGTAAAGAAGCTTTTTTTCAACACTCTTTACACATAAACAGTATGATGTACTGTATGTGGCACAGAATAACTAATGATCAGAACTGCACAGCAACTGAATTTTAAACATATGGCAGAAGAGCATGTAGATTCCAAAGTGAAATAAAGCTTACTAAACTGCCCTGTTAATTTTGAAGGGAAAGACTTAAGATGAGAGAAATCAAAGGCCACAGGACACAAATGTACACACCAGACAACATGAAGGCTATGCAAAAAAGCCTGCATGATTTCCAAAGGGAACCATTCTTTAAGCTGTTTAATAAAACCATTGTTCAACAGATGCTTGCATTTCTCTTGAGTAAAGAGTTACTCCCAAGGAAACCAAGTTCAACAGGATTCAAAATATTTGTAGATTTATATGTTTTGGACATACAGAGGTATGAGTTTCCCAAAGAATGGGTAACATCCATAAGGAACAACTCATGGAATCTGCTGTATCATTTGTTATCTCACGGGATAACGATATTTCAGTATACAATGCTTTGTCATGGTAATTTTGAGAATATAACTGTATACTGCAAATGCCACACCAAATTAACTGAAAAAGAAAGCTACATACATTATTCATGAACTAAAAAGAATGGTCATTAGAAAAAAATGTGAAATAAATAACAAATTAAATCTTAGAACTTACATAAAGAAGGAATTCATAAATACCCCACATACATTTAAGATTTTTTTAAACAATAAACTTTGTAAAAAAGATACTTGCAAACAGATATTACATTCAAGATTATGTTATAGAAGATGTCTCTACATCTTTAAACACTTGGAGAGGTTCGGTTCTGGCCAGCAATTCAAATCATACGTCATACCACAGTTTTGGATAAACAATGATCAAAACAGACGAGAAGAGCAGTCATGCAAGGTCTAAACAACGGAGAGAAACGATAATGATGAAATGTTGATTTGCCCCTGTGTAGCAGATTAAGGAACCTGTACACAGTGGATGTCACATTTTTTTAGCAATGCATGTACCCAAATTTGCTTTTGGCAAACATTGCTTAACTGCTGCTGTTTTTCATGAAGTCAATGAAGACTGAGTTAGATAATGAGCTGGCATGCACTTTTGAAATGTTTACTGTGTTCCTTAAAGTGAGGGGAACATGCTGGTTCTTAAACTAATTTGTCTTTTGTTGTTGGCTACCCCATCTCTCCTCGACTACTCTGTTCTCCCTGTCTTTGGAATAAACAGAAAATGACTGCGTCTTTTAACACTTTTCTTTTTTTTACAGTTATCCAACTGAAGAATAGGTAGCTTCCAAACGGCAAAAAACTGAGCCATGTCAAGAGCCATGTTAATCTCATATGTTCATTCCATTGTTAACAATGAAGGAAGGGGGATGGGGAGGACAAAATAAAATCTGTCTATTCTGGCCTAAATGCAGGACATGAACAAGGAGAGATTCCACAGACAATGTAGTCTTTTTCTTCTGGTAGGGGGAGGTGAAGGGGAAGATGATGGTAGCACCACTTTTGTGGAAGGAGAAGCTGCACCCATCTTGCCAGTCAATACAGCATTCAGAAAGCTTACATAGTGGGAAGAATTTCCCACCCATTGTTAACTAGGAACTTGATTGGAAAATGCAGTTTTTAATTAAAATTGGCACTTCCAAGCTTCATGCTGGCATCCACCATATTGCTAAACACTGAGCTCATTTGTGGTTCCAGCCGTTTGCAAACGCACTCTCAGAGGTAACAAACCAGTTCCCATCCTTCCACCCTTACTCAGACCTTAGTCCCGATCCTATCATGAGCAAATGGGAAATTTACTTCAGTAATACAAAGGAAGGACTGTAGGATGCGGCCTCATTTGGCTAGAACCCACAGATCCCAGTCTTTATTACTTTTAAGGCATTATTAATGGACCAGAATTCTTCAGAAATGTTCTGAGAAAAACAGGGTCAGTTATTTTCAAAGCTTCTACATGCTTCACTTCACTCAGATATCCACAACCATCATTTTGGCTAAAGATCCCACTGCTTTGCTTACATTTCAATCTCTTCCAATCTATACTCCCAGGAAATAGTATTCAAGGACAGAAATTCTAAAATATTACCAACAACAACAAAAATTTCTGGATAGATAAGATGCAAAGTTTGCCTGTTTTATATGAAGGGACAAAATGGCTTGTTCATTTTATTTATCGAAAATATTAGCACTTGCAACGTATTCTGACTTTCTGACTTGAGGGATCTCAAATGAAAAGCCAGCTGGTTACAGCTCTGCTGAAGAAACCAGCAAAATACCTTCACTGAGTAAGAGATCACATTTCGTTATTTAGGGCCTTTTTCTAAATAGTCCTCTAAAAAATAAAAAAAAAAAGAAAAATTAGCTATTTTTTTCAGTATTGCATATTCTGAGATCTTGAAGGACAAGCTGGGAAGGAAATTTTTTTTTTTATTATTTTATTTGGATTGATCTCTTTTTAATGCCTAGCATTGTTAGGTTCACTACAAAGGATTTCACTTCATCTTACAGTAGAAGCAAAATATTATGCAAATTGAATAAAGGACTTCACAAGACCATCCAGTTCATGTGAATACTAGCTAGCAAAGCAAAGTGTTGTTGGCTTTTGAAAAATCTGTCAACAATTAAGCTCATCAAAAGGAAATTCATAAGCCGATTTAACAGAAATGTCTCACAAAGCCTGAACACTGAAAGGTACATTCATGTATTCAGCTCAAAGTTCTATTCATGAATTAAAGTAATTACCAAAGATTCATATATTTGTACTAAAAGCTTGCTGAATGTACAAATCCAAATATAGAAGGAACCTCAAGATTTCTAAATTACTGTAATTTGGAGTCATTTGCAGAATGATCTTCCACCAGGAATAAATCAGTGTTTCAAGCCTTCTCACATTATTCTGAGAAATACCATATTTCAAAAACTAGTAGAAAAAATGAAAGATATCTAACACCTACACTTAGTGTCCATTTACTAACTTGTATCTTATGTACTTCTGAAAAAAAATAGATCTTTGTCACTGCGTTTAGAAGATTCTATAGTCTTTATTTAAGCCAAAGGACAAGGTCTTAAGAGGGTTATACAGAGCACAAGAGTTTCTCAATCCTGACACTGAAACAGGTGAATCAACAAAAGAATATGTCTGCACTGCACTGTCTGTCCATCTCCCAAAATCCTGTCACAGGGCACACAGAGCCCTGAAAAGAAAAAAAAAAAAAGTGATTCTTTTGTCTCATGATTTGTCCAAACCGTGCTTAGGAATCTAGAGAAGTCTCTCCAGGAAATTACAGGCTTCATTATGGAAATTATTCCTTCACTGCCTGTTAATTTGATTAGCAGACTCCAACTTATTCAGAATTTTGCACGTATACACCACTTAATCAGATTTGACTCACCACACATGCCCTGTGTTGAAGACTTTATTCTGGTTTCTTCCAGTAATGAATTTGTGTTGATTTTGTAAGATTCTGTTCATGACCTTAAAGCTAGTTCATAGGGTCAGACCCTTCATTTTTCTTTGTTCAGCTATTGCTTTATGCCACTGCTCTTTCATTATTCAACCTCCAGTCTTACAGGAATAGGACTTGGCTGATATTTATTTGTGAAATTCTTTGCCTTCTGATCTCAGGAATTTTGAAACTCTGTGCTTCAGAGTGTCTGATTAAATCTGGATTAAGATTTTGTCTTTAATCTAGCACTCAGCAAATGTTTCAGCTTCGGTCTGAGACATCTTATAAGAACAGCACCAAATAAATATACACTGTATTGGAAGAAATCTGTTGGGGAACAACCGCTACACTCTTTTTCCACATTTCTAGATGACACTTAGTGGCTACTGTTTGTTTCCTTTCACAGATGAGCACAACGCAGTTATTGCCAGAAAAATTCAATGTTGAAATAAATTTAAGGCTGCGAGACTGTACTAGAAGTTTTAAAACACAGTAGTGATTGTACCATTACTCCCAAATTAAATAGTCCTATACTTAAGAGTATTTTGGGTTGAATTCAAAAAGAAATCCAAATAGTAGGGTAAAAGTCTTGTAGGTGTGAAACAAGCAATTTCCACCCCACCCTGTAGAAATACCACACATTAGCTGTACAGCTATGATTAAGCATAATACTCTTCATCATTACAAATCAGCCTCAGTGAGTTTTATAGACATCTGTTTTCTTTCAGATTTACCACATACATAGATGTAGTGTCACTATTACAGAGATTTGACTCATCTGAAAACATCACAAGTTAACCACTAAATCAGTGAGGAACATTCAGCCCGTTAGAAGACATTGATAATACAAGATCCATATGGCCTTGGAGAAAATTACCACATTTGCCAGGCCATTCAGCTCCTTCCATACTGCCTTGCTGGAGATGAGGTGGTGCTTGGCAGGCAATCCTTCTGATCAGTGGGCAGCCACAAAGCGCATGGCAGTTGGTGGACATATCTATCTTCTACTCAGTGTAAGTGAGGGAGCAAGAAAATACTCCATTTGTTTAGCAAGAAATACAATAGAAGCTACAGGCTAAATCACGAATCAGCATAACAAGACTGGAGGAGGAGCTGGGCCGTGCAGCCTGAGGGATACTCCCCAGAGTCAAATGCAGAAGTGGGAGTTGGACTTTGCTTGTTATAACAACTACTTCTTGTCAGAAGCAAAAAACATGCAGGAGCACAAGAAGACAGTCCAGAGATGGGTCAACAGAGGCTAGTGAAGACAGCAGTATGGCCCTCAAAGAAAAGCAGAAAGTTTTTTGGGCAAAATGCTGGCTGCTGGAGGACTTTGAACTGAATTAAGAAACACTTGATGGTGTTCAGACAAATTAAGACTAATGAAATATTGATTTCATTAAACAGGGCTCTATCAAGGACATATCTGGCGGTTATCACAATCTCCTCCCTGCAGTAGCAGCATGGGAGGCCCATGCACTGGTTAGCTACAAGAGCTTTGGGGGAATAATTAGGAGGGTAAGACCCCAGAGGTCTTTCTTGCAAAGTCGATAGGGTCTGTGGGGCAGAGACACATCCCTGCTACACCTTCCTCTAAATGACCTCTCCGCGTGTTGGTAAGACACTCTCCAAGGAGCAGAGTTACAAGACTCTAGCTGCTGTGGCTGAAAACCAGAAATGGAGAGGGTATTTCAAACCCATGCAGGAGAGGGGAGAGCACACTCACTGTCAGCCAGGCACTGAAGGAGGCCACAGCCATTTTAACGGTGGGTAGACGGCACAACTGTTCAAGCATCCAAAGATGTGAGATTTAAACAGCAACCTGCACTCAGAATTTGCCCACAAGAGAACAAACCCACACCCAAGTTGCAGGAGCAGGGGCCACTCTGATCTGATCTGGCAACCAGACTACTATTGATCCCAGCTGTGAATGGAGACAATACAGCTACCTTGCCAGCCATGACAGGGCCATACCATGTTAGAGCTAGATGTATAGCCAGCAGAGCCGCTGCTGCAGCCTCCACACCACCAGCGGTTCTCTTCTGCCATGAGAGAGGGCCTGGGCTGCAAGAACGGGCCACCGAAGACACAGGGAATTCATATCTGACCGCTCCTGCTGCCCTTCTCCTCCCATGATACCTCTCCATACCGTATTGCTTGACCCAAAAATGCTCTCACAAGTGGGAGGAGCACTCAGCACCAAGCATATGCTCTGACTGGGCCCACTCATCTGGGTTCAGACCTGAATTTGAAAAAAGTGGGAATGCCACCCTTGAAGTACTCTCCTATCCAGAGAGAGAACATGGCTGTTACCGGCTCTGAGGCAATCTGCTGGCACATAGCAGCATGGGGTGGCTGTGTACATCCCATTTTGGGCATCATATCCCCCAGGTCTCTCCGTGGGTCTAGCTGTTATTTTGCAGTTTGTGCTTTATGCAACTGAAAGACGCTCATTGACTTCACTAGGTTTAGGTCAGATATCTAATGGATATTCATAGTGGAGAATGATTGAGTAAAGGCTTCAGGATTTATCAAGTAATTTTAGAAGAGAATGTGCAATTGTTGCCTACTGCATAACAAAATGCACACCTGAGGTGCTTAAAAGCAACACACCAACTTCTAGCTCCAAACACCTATTTTATGTCTGAATTTAGGTATCTTAACCCAAGTGCCAGAAAGTAAGCTTGAATTCTTCTCTTTAGCTTTTCCTAATGACTTTTCTCTGAATTTCTCTACTATGCATCCCATGCTATGGTATAGCTCTCTCCCCCCAGTCAGAGTAGAGAGGTGGATACCTAATTTTAAGTTACTACCTTTATGATGCTTTAGTGCCACAAGTTTCTTTCCAAATGAGTTGGGTTCATGTACTTATATTAGTACAACAGTATTCAATTTTTACGAAACACCTATTTGACATTTAAGCTGCATGCAATTGTTGGCAGCCTACTGACATAGCAGAGAGACCAGATTTGCAGAAAACTGTCTCCCACTGCAAATTTTAAGAAATATCTCCTATTGAGCACATTAAAAAAAAAAGCTCTGAACATCTTCGAAAAGCTTAGCACTTATGAAGGAAAGGCAAAACAGACTGGAGTAACTAAAGAACACAGAGAAGGCAAGTAATTTGTGCGAAGGCAGTCAGGAAATCACAAGCCTAGAAAGAGCGTGCAGAAAACTGGCTGTGCTCTGCCAGTGCTACTGAACAGTTTTTTAAACAGTTTTTAACATTTAGCCGTTTTAAAACAAGTAATTGTACTGTGGATACTAATTTCCTCAGATCCAAACATAATTAATCTTCCAAATAACTGGTCCATCTCTATTGTAAGCTCTTCTTAAGACAGCTACAAAATATTGCTAATATTTTTGAGTTAATAGTGTGTTTAGAAGGTCATGTCAGGTTATTGCTGGGAGGATTAAAAGATTTTCTTTCCTCCAGAGCCCTTTGTTATAAGAAACCAAAGAAATTTAAAACAGGATTTATTCCTTCGAACTCGAACAAACTAACAGAGTACCGTGGCAAGAGCATGAAGCAAGAGCACCCTGGGCCAGGAAATTTACAAAGAAAGCTTTCTTCAAACTCAGAAATTAAGCTTAATGGTTCTACATCAAGGGCAACAAAAGACAACTGGTTTCACAGTCATTCACACAAGTCTTCTTTCAAAAGATCATGGTATGATATCTGGTAAGCTAATGGCTTTCACTAATACAGGTAGGCATTTCTGGCACATATAAGCTTCATTTGGTACTTGTCAAGCCAAGCCCTGCCGGCTGCTCTCACTGTCACTGCCAGGAAGAAAGGATAGTGATGAGCATCAGCAATGACTGCAAGGTGGCTCAGCAGAGAAACAGGAAAGACAGGCAGGAAGGAAGAAGAGAAAAAGGAAAACCCAGGAAAGTTTGGTCTCAGATGTCAAAACAAATCTTCTGCCACATATAATGAATTTTCCCAACAGATGTTACTTAGAAGCAAACGAGATTCTCAAGCCTTAGGATCATGCCTGTAAGAAGTTTTAAGTCAGGTCTGCATCTTTATGTAAATGCTGCCTTTATATTAGTCAACTGTTAATACAGAGTAATGATGAGATCAGGGTAAATGGTAGGTCAAGCAAAGTGGACGTGCCCTCTGACTTAGCCAGTTTAAAAATGGAATGCATCATCCTTATGAAGTGATTGTGGATGTCTCAAAATTCATTGCTCAGAATGTAATTTATTTGGAATATATCAAAACCCAGTAAATCCTACCCCTACCAAGGCATTAGGTATCATGGTGTTTTCTGTCCTTAATCTTTCAGACTGGTCTCTCAAACACACACAGCTTTGACCTTGTTTTCTACATGCACCTTATCCTGAAAAAAATTCTACTTAGACTCTTTTTTTTTAATCTCTGTCATTAAAATGACCTTAGCATGGCATTCACTTCCAAATGTTGCATTATACTGGCTTTTTGAGCAACCGAAAGCAAAACCATTGATCACACACTCACGTTTTACTAGAACTGGGCCTATAAGTGTTCTGACCATTTCTAAATGAATGTGTCGTGCCATAATGGATATCCTGAAAAAGAACTGATTCAACAGCACCAGCAGAAATATATATTCTTTTAAAAGACTTCATCAACAGGTGGCTTTCATCTACTACACAGTATTGCTAGCTTAGCTACTGCAACATTGTGAACAGATGTTTTTAAGCATCATGAATAGGAATACTCTAGAATTTACTCATCATAAATCAGCATACTGCAATGTCCTTTCTGGTGGACAGTTAATATATGCTGCTTCCATCAGTTCATCTATATAATAGTTCACGTGAGGATGAATGAGCTCACTTCTATTTGAGATGACAGCTTGATGCAGCATTTCAAGGCTTAGCCTAACTTGTCCTTACTTGAGGTCAGGCAGCAACCAGAAAACATGTTTGTCAGATGTGACTGAAAACAGTTTAGCACTCGCATTAAAGTAATAATCAAACACGAACAGTTAGCCTTGGTGTTGTTTAAATGAATGACAAATTCCATGCCCAGAGGAGTTTTCAGCCCAGTTCTGTGACAGACAAAACATAATAATTGACCCAAGAAGAAAATAATGAAAAGAGTGCCAAGAGGTTAAGTAGGCTACCATTCTGACTGAACCATAGTTTATAGTGTTACTCATATAATATACCTCGACTAAGAAGGTGGAGCTCCGTCTAATCCAGCACGCTTCCACTAAAACAGCTGGCACGAAATATCTGATAGGCTTGTTAGCAGCTTCCTCTTGAGCACTCTTATATAATCATAGAGACTGTAAACAAGAAAAAGAGAAATAAATGCAAAATAACTACATAAAAATTGCAAGGAAAAAAAGAATTGATTACATGCATCTACCTTTGTAATTCTAATATGGACAGCAAAAGGAAACTGGAGTTTCCCCTCAGCTATGTAAACTCTCTAATTTAAAATAGCTTTTCGCAGCAGATTTTTTTTTCACAGTTTATATGAGTTAGACATTTCCCAGAAACACAGAGCAATTGATATTGTTGACATGTCTACCCAGAAGTTTCTCTTCTCTCTTTAAATCATAATGCTGAACCCTAAGCCAAGTGACTCTAGATAGACACCACAAAAACAACACCAGGGAACAGGTGAGCACTTAGAGAAACCAAAGTTTTATTTCCGTGCCTAAGAGGAACAATCTCCTTTTCTATATGACCTGGAGGCAGCTGCAAATCAGAGCAGGAAGGGATATGCTAGGATGCCCGATTAGGAGACCAGAGTGCACTTCACATTGTGCGGTCCTTAAAATGTGGAGGGGAAAGGGGGAGCTGGGGGGCAGAGCCCACATCTGTGTTCAGTGGCCATGTCCCTGTGCCTTATCATATGGGTCCAAGCAAAGGGAGGCAGCAGAGGCTCAGCAGATGCAAACACCCAGGACAGATCCTACATCTCTCCCCTGCTGCAGAGCAGGGAGGCTGCATTCCTCCACCTTCACTGAGACTCACCGGGAAGACAAACCCATGCTGCTCCAAGTAATCCCAGCATTCAGAAACATTATGTCTTTCTCAAAGGTGCAAGGTGTGAAGGCCTGGATATGCAGAGGAACTGTGCCTGGATAGAAGGACCTAAACCCAGAAACTCCTCTCATCTCACTTTGGGGGTCTGGTACGTAACATCTGCAGCTGAGGTAGCCCCCTTGGCTCCTGACAGGCAACAGAGATAAATGAGCCATTTCAGGGCACACTTCATCTGCCCTGTTTGAGACATCCGTTTCCAGAGGTGCTTTATACCGTAAAATAGTGTCCATTTCTCCAGTTAGAGTTATAAGCAGAGTCTAAAAAACTGGTTCGGAAGCAGAGCCATATTTAGCTAACTGAATCCCAGCCTCTGATGGCTTCATTTCCAGGTGACATTCCTGAGGTGCCCACTTTCAGGTATACTCAGAACGGGCTTCTCCAGTCTTAACAGCGCTTCCCAATTTAGCATCTGTCAAATGAGGCTCCTCATTATGCATGGAGTTTAGGCATTTAATTCAGAAGACTGTACTAGAAGGGCTACATTCAGCACTAGAAAATATAATTCTTGTGCAACTAAGCTAGATCCAAAAGGGCACCTGGCCACAGAGCTCTGGCCTGTGCGACATGAGGGGAGACCTGTTCAAATGGATGAGAAGAGATGGCTCAGCCTCAGACAGCTGATGATGTTACTGTGCCTGAGTGTCCCCCTCACCCTCCCTGCACTGATATTTGAGCTGTTCATAAACCAGCTGCTGAACCACTGGAGTTATTTAGCACTTTAAGGGTGGGGTAAACAGCTAGAGGTGATAACCACATTAGCTGTCTCAAGCTGGCAGCAACACATAAATCAATCAGAGGCCTCAGGCACACTGAAATGGGATACACAGACAGCAGCAAACTAAGCAGAAAGCTGCTTAAGCTAGCCAGCAGGAAATACAAAGACAAGTGCAATATAAGATCACGTACACACACACACACACTTACAAACTGGCTTGCAGACTGTACTTTGTAACCCAAGTGTCAGGACATTCATCGATCTCAGCCTCGGTTTCCTGTCCTTCCTCTGCTGAGACATTTTAACCTACATCTTCCAGCAGAATGTCAGCCACCAAGTTGCCACAGCAGGCTCCCACAGTCCTGGCTGCTCCCCATACATGCACACCTTTTTATTTTCTTCCTCTTTATATAAAACTATTCCATTTTGTAGATGTCTGTTAGTCTCAACAGATAGAGACCAACCTCTCCTTCCTCTATAGTAAATGTCCTAATATAGATTTTCTGGAAATCATTCTTTTTCTTTCCCTGTGAATACAGCATAGGGAAAACACTGCAGGAACATCAGCAGAAGGGCACCAAGTGCAAAAACCCCAACTCTGGCTACTGTTACAGCATTCTCCTGGGAAAAGATTTTTTCATCCACCAAAACAGGCGAAAGATCTGAATCAAAATGTCCTGTCTGAAAGGTAAGAACCTGAATGAATGGTTCAAACAAAACAGGCATTTTTCTCATGAAATTGTACATGTTCTCTACACACACTTATTGCTGTAACCACAAGTGAGACAGCAAAGAATGGGAATGAGCACACCTTTTTCTCAGTTCTAAGCTGTGGGCTACAGACCCAGGGATTGATGTGGTCAGGACTCAGACAGGTGGCACAAAATCAGACACAGGCTGATGGGCCCTGTGGGAATTTCACTAGCAGAAACCAGCCCAGAAAGTATTGGCATGGGGGAGAGAAGGTAGGTGGGAAGGCAGAGGAATGCCAGTGGCATCTAGAGACATCCATAACCGCTAAGGAGGTACTTAAACATAATTCCTCCTGTTAATCTAGCCCACTACCTCTGGTGGTTCAACTGCCTGCACAAAGAATTGTGCTATGCTGCCACAAAGCTGCACATCTACGGGAACAGGTGGAGAATTTCAGCCCTCACCTTCTCTGCACTGAGCACTAATTTTCTTGGGATGAAAACAGCAGCTGCAATGGGCAGGAAAGCAAAAATATCATGCCTGTTCATACATTCTTTTCATACAGTTTGGAGAGCGCTTCCCCTCTTCATTATGCTCAGCACTGGCAGATAATGCGACTTTCCTCTAGAATCATGCACATTGTGTATACGTGTTGAGTCCAACATTAACCTACAGAGCCATTCTAAGTAAAAACACATTAAAGAGAAGTGTGCTTAAAAATAGAGTAGTAATCATGTACTGTACTCAGTGTGCTTAAATAGCACACGTAATACAGTTCAGTGTAATAACCAGCCACTACTCAGGTTTCTAACACGAAAGAAGATACAGAATGGAATTACATTTCGGCCTGGAACTAATTCTGGAGTACAGCCAGTCCCATGCAATCCATAAAAACTCCTGCGTCAAAATTGTATGTCCCGTTGTCTTGATGCCTTGATCAAGGTTTCAGAGTTTTTCATTTCTCTGACATCCTCGATATTAACAAACTTACACTGAACGTATGTTAATCTAACTGCACCACCACTGGAGTTCTGCTCAGGAATCTACTCCTTTGGAATTTTTTTATCAGCATATGCAGTAGCGAATGCTGTCCCTGTATAGCTAGTTCTCTTCTGTATAAACTAAAGAGTCACTTGAAAAGGTTGTGAAAATGCAAATATTACTGCAAAAATTTCCCTTTCGCCTGCAACCACCTTACCAAGTTACTTTCTTTACCTATAAGACACTGATGAATTGAATACAATAAAGTAATACTTAGTCCTCTTGTAAACAATCCTAAATTACAGAGTTCTCAATAATTATGTAGGTCTTCAGAAATTAAATTAGCATCCCCTTGTTATATACTTAAAATTCTGGGTTTTCATTCAGGTTTCCCATCTGAACTGAAACAAGACAATCAATTTCTGTTGTTATTCAAAGATACTTTTTTCAATTTATGTTTTCAATTTCCTTCAGTTATTTGCATGGGAGAATCAGAATGACATTATGCTAGACTATATGGAATAAAGGTAGAATGCATGAGTATCTTGCATTTTTATAAAGTCTCTCCCAAACTTCTGAAAAGCCACTGAAAGAATGAGAAAAACTAACCCACATTATAACACCGTGAACATTCTCAAGTATTAAGTTAACCTCTGCACTCCTGGTGGGATACGGGTTCCTCCTTCCTGTAAGCTCCAGCCAGCAGATGGTAGGTGCTGTCGATCAGAAAAGCAGCCAAGTGCACCTGACAAGGAGGTGCCTCACTAGAGGATGTGCTGAATCACCTGCTCTCCCCTGGCAGGTGCACCAACCAGTGCAGGATTTCATCCAGCAGGACAGGAATACATAGTTAGAGACCTCCAGTTGTCAGAGACTCAAAACGTATGACGGCTGAGATTTTTGAAGCCAAATTCCTATTAAAAACAATAGAAATTCAGGTGTACAAATCCCTTAGTCTCTGTCCAGCCAAAGCAATTCCTCTCCCCCCAGCTTCTAGCTGCTACCCATTGGTTTGGACTGCTGGTACAATTTTTTAGAAGGATTTGTTGCACAAAGAGAGAGAGTTATTAAAAACAGAAAAGAATGCATTGTGCCTCTGTAGCCAGAATCATAGTTTAAAAATCTGTGGGCCGGATTTTCCTGAATGCTCAAAAGATACAAAACAGTTATAAACCCATATGAACTACCTAAGCTCAAGTATACGGCTGTTTTTCATCTCCAGTGGTTCAAGGGAGGTATGTTTACTGCCGCAATTGGCACAGCACACTTCCAGAAGAGACCAAAAAAAATCATGGTTTTATTAATATTTTTTCCTTTTTAAACAATTTTCTCCATTGTTTATTGGTTCAGAGACTATGATTCACTTTAGGATAACTTAATATAAAAACAAAATATTTTCATCTTATTTTATGATTATTCTCCTTTGCTATAAATAGCCACCGAGCTATCACGCCAACGCTCTTGAGTTCCCTCTTCTGCCTTCCCATTTCACCTATAGCTGGACTGACTGAAGCACAAGGATGATAGTTACCTTTTTTTGAGCTAACAAGGTGCAATTCTTGTCTCTGTCCAAGGTGAATTTCACCCCAGGAGGACCAGCAGCTTAGTGCATATTTGTGACCAGATCCTGAACTATTTGTACAAACAGCTCTTCTATTAGTTTCTATTTAAGTAATGTGACTTCAGTTAGATATTTGTGCATTTGCCAGGAATGAAGGGGGGGAAATAAAGCAGTCCTTTAAAAACTTTCTCAAAGCAGTTGGAGGACAAGTCAGCTGATGAGTCTGTTTATTGCTCTTAATAATTTGGGAAGCAGAGAGCCATTTCAGTGTTGGGAAACCTGTTACTGAATAGACTGGATTCTAGGTAAATTACCGTGTTTTGGGTTGGGTTGGGTTTTTTTGTCTGTTTCGTTGATGACTATCATGGCAAGATTATTTTTTTGCTTGTTACAATTCTTTCTGAGATGAACAGAGACATCCATTGTCAACCCAGAGTCCTAAGGTGTTAGCTGCCTGCCTGCCAGAAGCTCAAATCCATGACATTACAGACGTACTGCCAAGTTTCAGCTAGTGATCCAGCCATTGCCCAGTGCTGTTTGTGAGCCCTAATAAATCTGTCAGGTGTGACTCAGACCAGACCGACCAGAAGTGACTACTGGCTCTAGGGAAGGTCTGGGGGAACCAGGGACACAGGTGGTATTCTGGCCAACCTTCCTAAAGGAGGTGAATAATGAATCATGTCAGACCATTCTATTTTGATCCGTATTTATGGCACATAGGTTCAGGGAGAAACAGATGATCAGATCTCAAGTTCAGTAAGATCGTGACACATACTGCACAACACGCCCCCAACACTTTTGTCAGTAAACCAGTAGAAGAAAGTTCTGCAAATATGATTCTTGGACAAAAACTGTGTCGTTATTGCTTTGCTTTGAAAAGATTGACTAAAGCCCAGTTAGAAGTAGAATGATGGAATATTAAGGTACACTCCAAATTTGCAGGGCATCTGGCTGTGAAGAGTAGAAAAACCTCCACAGGACAGGTTCAAAGAGTCATTAATTAATCATTGGCTGTGAAATTGGTGGGATGAAATAAAAAGACAAGTTCTGTAGCTCATCGGGAAATTCAAATGCACAATTACAAAGCAGAGAAAAGCAAGTTAGCTACAGAACTGCAGAAAGATCTTGGATATAACCATGTGCAAACTGAGTTACCAGTATGATTCTCTTTCAAATATGCCATTTTCTTAGAGGTAATTAGTCCACATCTCTTGGCACTAGTGATGCCTCAAATCAAAAATACAGTCCAGTTTTGAACAATGTGTTTCAAGATTTATGCAGATAATCTGAAGAGTCCAGAGAAGAGCAACAAAAAAACCCCACACCAGGTTGGAATATACAATCTAGGAAGAAAAGCTGAAAGATTTGGTTTGTTTAGTCTAGAAAAGAGACTGAGGGAACACATAAGTCTTCAAATATGCAAGATGCTGTTAAAAATATGACAGTGATCGACTGTTCTTCATGTCCAGCAAGGTTAGAAGAATAGTTCTGCTTACCATGTGGCAAAAGATTTGGTAGCTATTAGGACAAAATAACTAACAAAACCAGCCATACACTGGAACAACCCACCAAGGCTGGTCATGGAATCCTCATCACTGGAGTCCATTATGGAAAGGTTAGGCAAATCATTGTCAAAAATAGTCCTTGGCTTGGCCACAAAACACAGAGATGTGCTGGTCGCCTGAGCTCTCTCCCATTCCTACACTTCTATGATTTACTAGGGAATATTAAGTTTCTTGCACAAGCCAACAAGCCACTCTTTTTAGGGGTTTAACAAGTCACACTGACTAATATATTGCATGCAAAAAACCTCTATCCTGATGGCAAGTATTTCAAACTCTACTTAAAACTTTACCACTGTAAAAACTGTTATGTTCTAGCAGGAAAATCCAGGAATTAGCACTCTGCAATATTATCATACCAAGGGAGCAGCCAAGTCATTTCAAAAGACCTTTCAAAATCTCGTGTGTGACCACAGGACAAGGTCAGAAAAGGCCAATGACATTTCTCTGTCAGAAGGTAAGAAAACCCCAACACAGCTGGGGTTGTCACAGTCTGACAAAAGCCAATACACAGCAGTGGCTGCAGGCTACATGGACATTGATTCAACACACTGTTACAGCAGGAACTCTCTGGTGTCCAGCACACCATGAGTATAAAAACTAACATCTAACAAACTCAAATGTTTCAGAAGCTTTCATCTTGAAGCTACCTGGGGATGCTTATAACTGAAGGACCCAGTGAATTTATTGAGCACATCAGACATTTAGTAAGTAAGTAACCCCTGAATACTTAGATCATCGCATTAGAAAAGTGAATACTGATCATCTGGATCAAACTATAACCAGTTATTTGCACAAGGGCCTAGAAACAGCTTGTGGATTGTGAGCAGCTCCAAAGAGCCCATTACAGAACCACTGACAAAGGCATTGCTTCATACCGTGTGAGACATCTGCTACAAAGAACTAAACTCCTGTCTCAGGACTTATGTGCCATTGAGCAAAAGCAAGAAAAAAGAAAGGAAGGCTACTCCAAAAGAATTTACAAGAATGAGAAGATATGTTAAAGGCAGCAGTATTACTGGCTCTGGCAGGAAATACCCTTGGAACAAGTAAGTGTGGTAACTCTACCCCAGTCAACTGATGAAAGCATCAAGCCTAGCAAAGGCCTGCATAGACACAATAGCATACTGTTAAATTCTAGGACAAAAATCAAGTAAAGGTAAAATCCTGAACACTTGAGAGACATCATCTCCACAAAAGATTCATTGGAATTGCTATGCTGATTTGACACAGAATAATTCAGAAAAGTACTTAAGCTTCTGAAGTCTCGCAGACTTCAATGGTATCCAGGCAAGTGGTGAATGCTGTCTTGGTCAGAAAGATTCTCCTGAGTTACTTCTTCTCAGAAGTATTTCACAAAAGCATCTGAAGAGAGCCTGGATGAATATGAGCAACCTGCAAGGATAATTTGTAAAAACAACAGCCAAGGGACTGGAAGAAGCTGTTTTCTTGCTAAAATGTTTAATGAGAGTTTCTTCAAAACATCTTTCTGGTTTAGGACATTTCTACATACAGAATCTGTTTTTCAGAGATCCCATTCCTGCATTCCTTGCAAACCCAAAACACCCGCTGACATCATTAGGCAATGCATTGGCATCAGAAATACGGGACTAAGCCAACAGCAGTTGTGGGTAGCCAAAACTGTGCTGGAGACAGTTCATCCTGGTTCGGTCAAACTTCTGAAATCACAGCTGGTTGACAAATCGTGAACCTCCTAGGGTCCTAGCAGACCCCACTCCCCGTTACTGCTGTCAGCTCTTTGAGAAGCTGATCCAGCCATGCTTAATGCAGATGGCCACGCTTCTTTCCTCCTCAACCCTCACAAGCTAGGACTCAGAAATCCCTTCTCGTACACTTAGGGAAGCAGCTATTCCCACTTCCTGGCCCAGCCCCACTCCCATGCTCCCTGGCTCCACTCCCGGAACCAATTCATATGCGACGGGCTACACATCCTGCTGGTGGAGAAGGGCTAGGAGGGAGTGTCTTGAAAAGATTTAAAATCTTATTAATGAATACAATACGAACTTCAAAGTCCTACTGGGGAGCAGTATTTATGTAATGGCAAGAAAGAAAAACAAATGTATCTTGAATCCTGACACCACTAAAGGCAGTGGAGGGAAACACCCAGGGAGCCAGGATTTCAATCAACAATTGATTTGAGTACCCATTCTTGTAGTGGATGGAAGGAATCTGCTTGAGAGAAATGTAGGAAAGGAAACTACATATGGAAGGAAAACAGAGATCACAAAGGCAAAGGGCAAGGGTTGAAAAGAAGCCAGAGTGAATTGTAATGAAAGCCGCTAAAACAAACTTGAACCCATGTTAGTTAAAATGGGAAAAAACTTTTGTTAGTATTGGCTAACTAGGCCTCCTGTAGTCAACGAGCTCTTAATTTTCTGTTATTTGTACTTTGCTTAAAGAACCTTTTTCATCCTTTTACAACCTATGCATATGACCACCATATAACCCAACGTATACAAAGTGCAGGAAAGCTGCAGATTCACGACTAACACTTGCTCACAATCTGGCAAAAGAATTTTGACCATTAGTTTACAGAGGAGGGAGCAAATCCAGCCCTTGAAGTGAAAGACTCTTCTTCACATAATCAGGGTCAGTTTCTCCCATGCAGCTGACAAAACCTTGGCAAGGTTAGCCACCTCTCTGGTCCTGAACATGTTACAATCTTCTACATTTTGGACAAAATTTGATTCTTGGATTTAACAAGTCCCATCCAGCTATTTACAGCTGAAGGTTGTGGATGTGCCACCCCTTGGATGAACCCTGAGTAAAATGCAGAATCTCAAACACAAAACTCTGTTCAGAGAACCCCTTTCTTATGGGGGCACCACTGTAAAGCAAAAATCCTTTTCTATATTAGAGCTAGCAGTTTAAGATGAGATTGTAGCATTGCTTTCTCTGGGCCCAGTACTGCACTATTCTTTTGAATACAGCACACTCCTACCCAGTGAAGCAGGCAGATAGAATCATGATCATTATTTTCTTCACTTTCAGCCAATGATATTATACAGGGAGGAAAGAGAAGAAGACAGGACAATATCAGTGTGAGTAATATCTTTAAATTAGTCAGTTACAGGTCTGAGTTTTCTTTCTGCACAACTGCCACTGAAATCCAAGGACCAATTCTTGGTAACACTTTTCATTTTCCCAGACAGCACATCAGTAGCACAAACCCTTCATCAGTCTACCTGTCAGTCTCCTCAGATACTGGATGATGTTCAGAGACTGAACCCTCTGGACTATGGACTTCACTCACCAGGAAAAAGCCCATTTTGTAGTTTTCCTCCTATCTAACTGCTGTGCAATTCAGTGTCTTCTGCTACTCATCCTCTCCTCTATCTCCTCAAGAACATTAGTTTTCCTGCTTCAGTAAAGCCAGTGTACAAATATTCCAAAGAAAGAAGCCAAGAGCTCTAAACACTCTCCAAATTTCTCCATTGTACTCTTTGGCACACGAGGAAAACAACTTCTGACGCTATGAATGTTTTTCATTATGAGGGGGAGAAATTATCTGAAACTACATTTCCCATAAGGCATCAGAACTTGATTTTGATGGTTCTGAAGACAGTATCATTAGCTAGCCACTGAATTACTTTGCTCATATAATAACCATTATTAAAAGTGGAGCAGAAATAAATTAATCACCTGAAAACTAAATATAAAATCCACACACAAAAAAAAACAGAACAATGTCAGCAGATTATCATACTTCAGCAGCCTTGTTTTCTATTAATACATTTTATGCTTGATTTCCCATTTCCAGAATAATTTTTTTTCCTTCATTGCTATATTCACTTGCAACTGAGGAATGTGAAATAGTTCTTCAAGCCTCCTTGAAGTCTACAATGAATTGTGCAGCCAGACCAGATTGTTTCAAGCTTAGCCTTTAACTTTACTTTTGGCTTTGAAAAGAAAAAAAAACCACCAGTGTTTTCTTCAATCTTTTGATTAATTTCACAGAATTTCCAGGAACATGTAAGCCACATATCAAAACTTTGTAATTTAAAGTCCCATTTTGGGATCTGGAAGAGTCTGCAGTTAATATTCATTGCAATTACAATACTTTATCACACAGTGGAATCTGTGTTCAATGGCATCAGAATGTGGGTTTAGTTTAAGAGCCCTTTTACACAGATGCAGACAAAAAGTTCATGAAGTACCTGACAGTCAGAGGAAAATGTTTTTTGAATGAAGCAACAAACGTAAAATTTTACAACCTCCTTTGACAGCAGATCAAATTCATCTTTTGCATCCTTTACCAAATCTGAAGAAATTCCTTTGATGCCAATGGAATGAAAGTGCTGTAGGAACACTTGGGGCAGTCCTACCCTCTGTGAAATCAGTGGCAAAACTCCCACTGACTTCAGATCCCATACGTGTAGCGCACAAGCACAGCACAGCTCTTGGTTGGCCTACTAACCTTTGGGACTTAACACATGCTATGCTTCCCGTTTGCAGTCTCTGAGGTAAGCCCTCTGTGCTGTTGAAGGTTCCTGGCCTAAGGTATCATTTTCTTTGTTTACTGTCTGGCTGCATAGATGTCTGGCACAGATTTCAAAGTACAGTAGCTCAAAAATATGCTCGGTGTATATATGCATAAACCCCGAAGTGGATTGCATCACACATGCTGCATCCGAAACTAAAATCACGTACCCAGTGCTCTCTGTATTATTCATGGTTTGCATGAAGCAGGTAATAAAACACAGCCATATCAGTAGCATGGCTTCATAGTTTCGCATCATTGACTAAAGTGGATTTATTCCAGAATGACATAAAGTAAAGGAGTTCAGGATATTTTTCTTTATGTGTGCAAGAAAGAAATCTATGAAATACTCTGAGACATCAGCACGGTTCACCTAATCTAGTTTCCCTCTGTGCCAACATTCACAGCACATACAAGAAATTCCATGCTGTACAGTTACTGAATTACATTTCCTCCAGTTTTGCAGGGCTTGGCACAGTCAAATGCTCCAAACAAATTCAAAAGCACATTATAAAGTACCAACTCAGTCTCAACAAAACAAGTGTCTCAGAGCAATACGAAAACTGTTCTATAAGCTTCCAGGGAGGTCACTTACTGTATTGGCTGGGCTGGATTGTACTCAACTTGCTGAAGTCAAGCATTCAAGCAATATTTAGTTTACGTAACCTAGTGATACAGAATCACAGTTAAACTGCCCAAGTGAACCAAGGCAGCTATGGGAAAACACAGTGAGTTAGATTTCAGCCCGCTTTTTATATATCCTTCTCTCTCCATCTTAAGCGGAACATTGTAATTACTCCTGCCACCACATGAAGAGTTTGTCCCTTTTTCAGGTTTTATTGCTGATTTTGTACTCCAGGCTACCATTACTTTACTACCAGCCTTTCTAAAACGGCTGACGCAGCCATGGCACAGTGGCAGTACTGGAGTCACAGTGAATCCTGAGTTCTGATAGACCTTTGGGACTGGTGTCCCTTCTCAGGTCTTGAATTTCTCACAGGTCATGGATGTTGGCAATTCACACACAGTGAGAGGCAAGCTCTGGTTTGTTTGTTTCAGGCTAAACAGGACAAACAGACAAACATCAAGGTCTTGGGAAGAATAAGCAATTCCTCCTTTAGTCTGGACAGGAGGTGCTGCTCTAACAGGAAAAATCTGACCAACAAGGCTGAAATCTGGGTTTTATCCACTCCTAGTGGAATCAAAACCGTCTGAAAAGCTGAATAAATTCCTTCCAAGTCAATTAACATCAACATCCTTGATCTTAAAGTATTACCTCATCATAGGTTATTATTACTGTCATTCAAGGACAGGCAAAAATCTAGTGTAACTTTCCATAATCTCTACTACACATCTGAAGTTTGACAGAAACACAGTATGTGTTTGTGAGTGGACAAGAATGGATTTCTGCAGGTAGGAGGGTTAATCGTGTTCATTTTCCCAAATTTTTTGATCAGCTGATCCTAGAGTAGATTTCTAAAGCTTGCAGTCCAATTCTGGCTTCAAAACATAGCCAGCTTACCCTTGCTGTTTGGCGAGAAACAGCAAAATTGTGTTAGCAGTTTCTTTCAAGAATACACGTTAGTAACTGCCAAATAACAGTTGTAATGACCCTGATGCATTTCTCCCCTTAGGGCTTTTTTGTTTAGAACCCTGCTGCTGCCCAAGCAGGGGGGAAAAAAAAAAATCATTCTTTGCCATGAACTCTCCTATCGCCCTGAGCTTTCTCCACTGCCACTAGCACTATACCTTGTGAAAGTATAGAAAGAAGCCACCTCCTGCCTAATGAAGAGCTACTCCCACCTGGGATTATAGACACCAGAGCATACATTAAGGGCTTGAAGCAGAGCCTGCTGAAATTGGAGGAGTCTTTCCATCGACTTCAACAGGCTTTTGGTCAGGTCCGAAGAGTCTATTTTTATGCATTCACTCATTTTTCCCCTTGTTTATTTAAAGAACCATTTCTCTGAAATACAGGCAGAAAGACTCTAATATTTTTGGTATTGTATCAGGGAAATGGTTTAATCATAAGTTAAATTAAGAAATGCCACTGTCTGCAGCCAAAAGAGAGAGGCTAACTCTGACATACCACCTGTGCACTGCTTCTCTGTCTCAGCATTGACCTTGGTTGACAGGAACATGTGCCTGAAAACTGCACCCATGAGGAAACTCGTCACAACATGAACAATCACAGCAGAATGATAAACACCCACTCTGCACAAGAAAGCTGCCAAACCCTCACAGCAGCCAGGACTCTCATTGCATCTGGAGGGAAATATGCATGTACCAAGAGAATGTATGTGTGTATACATGAGCATGTACATATGTGTTTACACACACTCACTTGCTCCACTTCGTGCCTAGAGCACAAAGTTTCATTTTGTAATAAAATGTATGCGTAAAAATATCTTTCTTCTCCCATACGACAGAGACAACGAAGATTATCAAGTTCTCTATATGCAGCCACCACAGAAGGTTATGATGTCTTGCAGTGATTTAATCCTGCTGATCCATTCACATGCATTTTTCCCCTTAACAAGATAACTGATGTGTTTAGCTTTGAGTAGCTTGGTTTTCCTTTTAATAATTTATGATTACAAGGTCCCACAAGATCATCAAAGCTGTGAGAAGGCCATAAAAAACACATTTGGTAAGAAACTAGTCTAACAGTTTTTCCTCTTAACTAATGGAAGAAACAATGGGTTTTAAATGTTACATGGATGCTTTTCTTGCACATGTGGTCTTATGCAAGATTCCTGCTATGGAAGTCTAAGGTTGGCAGACCTCTTCAAAGACCAACTGAAGAGCCAAAACAGGCTTTATGGGCTCAAGTCTGTTCACAGGCACAGGTACTTGCACAAGGAGAACACAATGCATTCATGCAGAAATTGCTTAAACCACAAAAGGTCAGATACATTCAGTGTTAACACCCCCCAGGTAAGCCTTTCTGCAAAAGTATTTGAAATGGAGAAACAACCTGGTACGCCAACAAAGACTGAAAACAATCCTTGCTTTCTTCTGTCATCTTTCATCTAAATTATTTGATATCTCCTGCCATCTCTAGACATCAACAGACCAAGAGCTGTGAATGGGGGTCATGGGGGCAATAAAAGGAGATGAACGTGCTTGGTTCCTCAGCATGAGAAGTATACTTGTAGCAACACAAGCAAGATGTGCCTGCATGTCAATCACAGGTGATCCGTATCATTCACATATGAAGGAGACAAGGAAAGGAGTTACATCTCTGGTGAAATGTACGGACATTCAGGGTTTAAGGATAGGTACACTTGCCATGTGTGTGTAAAAATGTCTCATAGAACTCCTTCAATTTTGAAGGCCAAATCTGACACCTCTTAGGTAGCTTTCACACCGGAAGCACCAACTCTGCTTAAGATGTGTGAAACCCTTGGTGTGGCTAGAAAAAGCTGTGGAGCGGCTCAAGCGGCAGATCCTGCAGGGTGCTGAGCCACTACAGTTCCTCTACAATCACTAGTGGGGTGCATTCTTCCTGCTCTTACCCACATGTGGGCATTGCAGCATTTAGTCATGTAAATAAGGGAAGAAACAGTGGTGAGGATGCATGGTTTTGTTTTTGTTTCAAAGACTGTCTGTGCCTGCAGACTTGTCAAAGCCAGATGCTGTAACTGCATAGTGTTACTCTGCAAGATGGGCCAGAATCTTCCAGACACTGGGTGTGGTGGGTGCGAGGCCACTTCATTAGCTGTTTGAAGCTGCGTGGGTAGTTTCCATTGTGGTCTAGCAGCCATGCAGGACGCACCCAAAAAAGCTGGGTAAACTGCATACAGGAATTAGCCCACACTAAATTCCACGCTTCCACAGCTGGATTGCTACCCATACCCCAGCGAGCTAGCTGAAAGCGAGGTAGGTACTTCTCCAGCGAGCAGAGACAGATGAAATATTCAGACAGGAGGCCCTTCCTTCTGCATCCTACAGCACAGAATGCCACCCTGACACTGGGGAACGAGGTGTGAAATGGCTCCCTTGAAATAAAGGTGAGTTTAGTAAGGAATCAGGAGACAGCTCTGCTCAATGGAGTGTCCCAAAGTGGGAAAACACCAAGCTTCCATGGTTTTAACCACCAAGTTGAAAGTCCTGGAAACCCTGACCTTAAAAGAAGTGAATTCCCACTAAGGGTACAGGAAACATGGAAATCCCAGTCATTTCCACACTTTCCTGTCACCTATGAGTAAATGCCAACTGAGAGCTTGGAAGCCCTGCAATGGATTTCCAGGCAGCCCACAGAGCAGATCTGCCAAAGCATCACTGATCCCACATAGCCCCACAACTGCTCTACAGAGCTAATAGTCTGTCACCTGTCAAACGCCATTTTCACTGAGAAGCTGTAGGAACCAGGGAGCACATTCATTTCAGAAATAAAATGTTTGTTGTTTCCAGAATGAAATTGTCTCAAAATTTCTGGTTGGCAGAAAAATTTCTTTTTCTTTCCCAGATAATTTGGACCAACAGCCCACCAGAAAAAAAAAAAAAAAAAAAAAAAAAAAAAAAA
>Ga0065711_1030069_pt1 | contig 33855 bp, 27 predicted proteins | sample Hoacrofraction12_FD_59098 | JGI IMG/M metagenome (GOLD analysis project Ga0065711, IMG submission 59098) | Hoatzin crop microbial communities from Cojedes, Venezuela - Epithelial fraction 12 v2 (version 2) | ecosystem: Host-associated > Birds > Digestive system > Esophagus > Crop | place...
GAACATGAGGAAGAACTTCTTCCCTCTGAGGGTGACGGAGCCCTGGCCCAGGCTGCCCAGGGAGGTTGTGGAGTCTCCTTCTCTGGAGATATTCAAGACCCACCTGGACACGGTGCTGTGCAGCCTGCTGTAGGTGACGCTGCTTCAGCAGGAGGGTTGGACTAGATGACCCACAGAGGTCCCTTCCAATCCCTACCATTCTGTGATTCTGTAAGTAGAAGGACGGTCCTGACTGCTGTGGAAATGCACAGCATCTGCAGATCTGTGCAGACAGAGGGTTTGGGTTTTTTTTTAAATAGATTGCCAAGTAACTCTCCGGTAACCTAATGCGTTAATATCCTACCAGGCAGTCATGGCTGAGATCCCACTGGAATTAGGGCCATCCCAGCACCAAAGAAATGGGAGATATTTCTGACATGTGCAAACCTCTGCCAAGGCCAAACGAGTCTATTTCAGCTGCATCCTCTCATTTCCTCCTGAGAAGTTCATGTCAGCTGTAAAGATCTAGGGCAACCATACATCTGGCTTGTTGTAGACATATTCCCAGAGCGGAGTCCTCCACAATTCTTTTGAGAAGCCCGTGTCTCTGATGCCACCCCATCGCTGCCTATTTTCATATGCTGTCCTCAGGCTGAAGACACTCTCTAACATGGAACCACGGGGCAAATCCTTTTGTTTCTGGTGGCACTGGGGAACCCGCACTGCTGCAGAACTTCAGAAGAGAAGAAAGATGAGGACAACTTACAAAAACAGGAGAAAGAACAAAATGAGTAAATAACAGACGAATCTAAACCTCTGCTTTCCCCCAGGGTGACATTAGCAGGACACTCCATCCACAAGGTCCACCCTAAACAGAGGTTTTCTGCAGGCCTTGATGGACCACAGTGGCTAGGCCATCAAAAGAATCACAGAATCATAGAATGGTTTGGCTTGGAAGGACCTTAAAGATCATCCAGTTCCAACCTCCCCTGCCACGGGCAGGGATACCTTCCACTAGATCAGGTTTCTCAAGAAGAAGAGAGAAGTTGTAATCTAAGGACAGCTGGAGGGTCTTCAGGACCGCCACAGGCTTCACAAACAGACAACTGTTCTGAGAATTCGTATTGATCTCCCAAGGCAACCCCATTCATTTTGGGCTCCAAAAGACAGTTAATCTTAGTTCAGAATAAATACATTCAATTATTGGGAAGGAAAAAATAGCAGTGTATTTATTGTGAGGAAATCGAAAGTAATTACTCTGGAAGAAGTTATGTTGGGGCCTGGAAGTGCAGTACATTAGCAGTCATGATTTTTAAAGCAGTCGGCGAAGACCATTCCAGCATGTCCCTCCCTGTGACCCAGGAAAGACTGGAGGAGCAGTGAAGGGGTACAAAACAATCCTACTTGGACCTGATGGTCTTTTTCATACCTCAGTTCCCCACTTCATCTTGGCACTCATTGCAGGAGGATCAGTGCTGTCTCTGCAGACTGCACCCTGGCTTTCTCTCCACGCTCTTCTCCATGTCCCTCTGCACCGGTTGCCCAGGCCAGTGCTTCCCAGGGATCTCCAGTCCCACAGCAGTGTCCTCTTGTTTCTCCTCCACCTTTCATCCTCACCCTCCAAATGACCAAACTGCTGCCTCCTGATCTCTTGCCTTCCCTTTCCTCCATCCCCAGGCTCTTAAAAGTCCACAAATATTTCTGCTGCAGAGGCTCTGCTCATGTGGTGTTAGCTCAGCACAGCATCTTCCGTCAGGACACCCTTTCCCTATGCAGCCACGAAGCCGAACTGCAAAGTGCAAAGGGTAGTCCAGCTCATCAGATCAACTCCTTAATGGGTTATTTGCTTACTAACGAACTCCTCCTGACCAGAGAGCCACAGCGAACTCCCTCACACTGGCTCACTTCCCGTGGTGGCTCTCTGAGAGAGCTGCACTGCTTGGATAGAGCAGGACCTTCAGACGTCTGCTTGGGCAAAGGAAGACCCTGAGTACCTGGGGCACTGATGTGGGGAGCTGGACAGTGGTGCACTCTCCTAGGTCTTCTAATGAGATCTCACTCATTAGGCACATGGTATGAGCCCATTCCCTTAAATTGACCCTGAGTTCACACCAGGATGAAAGAACAGCCAAGGGGCATATTTGTTTGCCGTATTCAAGATACATGTCATAATTATCTTGGCTTACAAAGAGATGAAATGCCATGGGTAGCTGGGTTGAGACTAGTTTACATTTATCTCCCACTTCATGAGCGATTCACCTGCTTCATGTGGGTGCACTCAAGAGTGATGTACTCACTTGGAGTCATAGCTGGAGTGTGTCACGACTGTTCTGTCCCCAGCCTGTCCTCACAGAAGGCATTTCTATACTAGAGAGTCTTAATCTTATTTGCTCTGAAAACACTCAGTTAAGACTACTTCTATGCTTTAGTAAGTTCTCAGCAAACTGTCGAAGAAAAACATCCATTCCAGTGGTTGCAACCTTTAAACCGCTTGCAACCCCTTGAAACTACTAGGAAACGGCAATGCTGATGTTTTAACACCCGTCTGCAGCACAGTGAGGGCCCTCAGGAGCTTCTGCAACCATCCAACATGACCAGCGCTTCCCCTGTGTAGGTCATGGTCTACAACAGCGTCGTCACCCTGTGGTGGAGCCCAGATTTGCTTCTAACAGAGACTGATAAAAGATAGTTTGGAGAGCTGTGAACCCCTCAGTGACAGTCCCAAATGCACAACATTTGGGTCTGTGTATGATGACCCCTGTCTGCCACCAAGCTCTAGGTACCAATGTGTTCATGGTCAGTGGTTCCCTGGCTGATTCCCGGTGCTGTCTGGGAATATACACCATCCCTTGGGCAGATTCATAAAAATAGCTGAGAAACATTTTCCACATAATTCCTCTTTTCAGTTGTCTCATGAAGGTCATTTGCAAACAGATGTACTCTCCTTTATCTTCAGGCTACTTGATAACACTTGTAAGATAAAGTCGTCTCAATGTACCCATCAATCGCTCAGGATAACATTTGCAATTTAGGATTTCATCGTTTGACCTCCTCTAGGTTTTCTCAAATTTCTGCTTCAGAATTACGCTTTAAAATAATTACAGGAGGGACTGCTTGGATTCCTCACCCACTGTGGCACAGTCAGCACGTACCACATGAAGGAAGGGTAATCCCACAAGTAGTAAGACCAGGAAGATCACCATGATCACCTACAAATGCTTTCCCAGGGTATTACCTGTGTTTGTTCCTCTTCAGGTTTTACTATCAGTGCCAAAATTAGACTAGCTCTTTTAGAAAAAGAACAAAAGCTAAACTGAAAAATGTACAATCTTAGTGAATCCAAGACAGTCTTTGCAAAGTATCGTGGTAACTAATTAACTCACCTTTGCCTCAGCTCTTTCTCTTCAATGTCTGTTGACACTGTGGTGCGAGGCACCTCTGCACTGATCCAAGTCCCTGCTGTGCATCCCATCAGGATGACAAGGGTCAACCCTTGGTGCTATCAGCTAAGAAACACAGTTAATCCCTGTCAGCTGTCGTATCACTGGAGTGCAAATAGTCTTACATGCTATCTGATAAATCAGCTCTCCACTGTGTGTCATATTCAACCCCTCTGCCTCTGAAGGAGTAGAGGACCTCCGCAGCCATGCACTCCACAGCCTTGCACTCACTCCTGACCCTTGAGAGTAGGACAGCAGCAGCCAAGGGGTCCCCAGGGATTCAGGCAGAGATACCTGCAAAGCCCCCTCCAACCCACCTCCTCCTTGCTCCTTCCACCTTCTCCTGGCCACGTCCCCTGCTCTGCTCCCCAGGCACTATCCAGGAACATAGGAGCCAGGTGCCACAGGCCCTTACTGAACTATTTCCTTGTTTCACATTAAACAGTGACAATTATCCTGTCAGGAGCTTTAATCAATAGGATACAGACACGCGCCATCCTTACTTGCTTCCCCTTCAGGGATGTGGGATTGCTATCCATCAGCCCAGAAAGCAAGGGGTAGGTGCAGTTATCCTCAGCTCTAGTTTTCTTTTTCAGTGCATATGACAATTGCTGATGTCCTTCCTCCCATTGCCAGCATGTGCCAGGGCATGCCTGGGAAACCAGATCCCTCGAGGGACCTCTGCAGACCTTTGGGGTCTTTACATCTGGTCACTACCCATCTGTGGATCTAAGCAGAGAACATGTTTCATCACTGGCGCTGCTGCACTGTGGAGATGTTAAAACTCCAGGGGAGCTCTGCAGCCCTGAGCTTGCCCGGAAAATGTATTTAACAGTATCTGCAACTGCAGTTCTTCATGTCACAACGCAGAAACCTCTATCTCAGTTAAGCTGGTGGACCTCACCTGCATTTCTCCTGTAGGACAATGACAACTCAAGTACTGCCCAGAAGGAATTGTACAGTACTACTCGTCCCATCAAAAAGAAAACAAAATTGGTTGCAACCAAATTTCAGTAAACCGGCATCAATCCTCAATTATTATTGGTCTTCCTTTAACTCTGCATTACGCAGCTGCTTATTGTGGTTTTCCCCGTGGCTGGAGTTACCTGTAACAGTCATTTAGCCCTTCTCCCAGCTCTCCGGAGCTTCCCACTTTCCTCACATTTACTGGAAATCTCCATTAGTGTTTCAGAGAATTCCTCAACCTGATCTTTTTAAAGACTTTGATGCGATCATCTGCATACAGTGGTTTTAAAATAACTGCCTTTAGCTATCGCTGTTAAACAACACCTTGAAAACAATCCCTGTCCAGACAGTGATTGTCGTCATCATTTTGCTTTTTTAAAACACAGCTAGAGACATGCCCTCCATCCCCCTGAGCGCTGGCTGGGTGCCACTGTTACCCCACAGCAGAGCCACGCTGCAGGTAGGCCCTCCTGCCCCTCCTCTGCAGAGGAGACACCTGAGCTTGGCAAAGAACTCTCCTGCAGCACCTCACTACAGTCATTTTCTGTCCTCACAACCCAAAGACGAAAAATCAAGGCAAAAGCAGATGCGATTTGGTCCCACACGGACCAAACCTGAGGGACAGTGGGGCAGAGGAGACGCTTCTCGGAGGAGAGCAGAGCTCTGTCTCTGTCGCTCTTCAAAGCTTCGATCCCAGTGTTCGAAAGCAATATGTGAGCATTTATAACACAGGGCTCCTCGAGGTTTGAAAGCATCTGCTGTGTCGGCAGGGCCTGGGAGCAGAAGGCCATGCATGCACTGCGCTTGCTGTTGGAAAGACGAATTTCAGCTGGCACTCCTGTCTGTGGTCTTAAAGGTTTGTGTCTCTAATGAAAGTGGCAGCTGAACACTACAAAATTTCAGTCTTGTTGAGAAAAAAAGCAGGTGGTTTTGTGTGCACAATACCGTCCTGCTTTAATGGAGCTGCCAGGTTACCCACAGGTGGGGAAGCACAGCGAGAAAAATCATTTCAGAGCTCAACCATCACGCCACACCTCACAGGGCATTTATTCACAGCTCACATTGCAGACGAAAATGAGCACAACAGCAGCAGACACAAAGTGATATGGCAGCTACGGCCAGCATTGAGTCATGCTGCTATTACAGATCTGATTTAGAGGCACGACGGTGGAAAGCAGGAATAGTGCCTGGCTCCGTGCTTTGTACCGGCACTGCAGGTAGAGCAGGGCTTTCTGAGATATCTCATGTCATACAGTCTTCAGCAAGAGGAACATGAAACCATGAACAATTCACGTTGGAAGGGAGCTCGGGAGGTCTTTCAACCTGCTGCTTAAAGCAGGGTGAACATTGAATTCAGGCTAGGTTGATCAGGATTTTGAAATTACAGTGCTTTATAACACAGCTCTGAAGGTGCCAATGTGCTGAAGCATCACCTTCTGCATATAGTGAACTGTGAATATAGCAGAAAGTCCCTTTGGAGCTAGAAAGAGTATTTTAAAATTAAATACTATAGGCTTTATTCTAAAAGGGTTTGAGGTTTGCATCTAAAAACCTCTTCTGGCTTCTTTGCAGCTCTCTGTAAGAGAAGGTGCGAGCAGACTGACCACAGTGCTCTGTCAGATTCGAGAATCCATCACATCTGCACAGATTCTAATCTTTGGACAGAAGGGCTGAGAAATTCTTCTTGTTCCTAAGATCAAGGGCCTGGCCTTCAAATTTCTGTCTCATTGTCCTAGCAGTGGCTTCCTGGAGCTGTGTTAGGAGGTCACAGCATTAAACCATACACTCAAAACAGCAGCTGGGAAACACCCCGTGTCAAAGGAGAAATCGTGGATAAGTCGGCACACGGGTCTCATGAAAAAAAACCTCCTCCTTCGACACCTTGCGTCTGGACAACTCAACAAGAGTGGGAGACTGGAAACCGTAAGCCGACTGAAAACTTACTGCCACTTGCCTGGGGCACTGAAACAGAAATAACAGTCTTAATTGGCTGAGGAATAAATTTGTCATGAAATTTCCAAACTACTGAAATCTCTGGGGCCAAACCAGTGGCTGCCAGCGGAAAGCAGAAAGCCATCACCGTGGGAGTGAACCCCCAGGATTGCAGCGAGCTCCCCCACAGATTACTGGGCTCAGGGAGAGGAGGAAGGAGCTCGGAGCTCGATTAAATATGGATGGCTTCACGCAGGAATATTTGGCTTCCAAGACTTTTTTTTTTATTATTATTTTTAGGCTAAAATTGAGGCTCATCATGGTATGTCAGACACCAACAGCTCACCAGATCTGCAGAAGCCAAGGAAGAAATGACCACCAAAAAGAGTTAGCAGGTGGTTTACAAGGCAGATGTTTTTCATTATCAGTCTTTCTGGGGCTGAATTTCAACCCCAAACACTAACAAAATTCCTGCCCTCCACCCCTTTAGCAAATTCTGCCAGCTTCCCACCCCACAACCTTTCACGTTTCTTTGGTATCAAACTTACAGATTAGAATGTCAGGAGAACTGGGAGGTGGCTCTGCCCTTGTACAGTGTTTGCTCTCCACGGCACTCACAGGCTTACAACATTTGAGCAACTGGCCCTTCTTTACTGTAAACCGTCTTCAGTAAACTTAGGCATTTAATGTTGAAGACAATCCATACTGCAGCCAATACAGCTTTTTTCAAGTACTGTGATAGGTATTGTGCTGGTAGCACGGAGTTCACTGATGCTGTAATACATCATCCAAAACCCGCTGTAGTCTTTGGGATAGTCTATGAAACTAGAAGCCCTTTCCTGAAAAGCATTTAAATGTAGAACGTAGGACTACGCTTCCCTGCCACGCAGACTTTCCTGCCACACAGTGTTCCAAATGCAAAAGAAAATCTAAATGGATTTCATTAGCACATACAAAATAAGAGAGTTGAAGTTACCGCCCCATGCTTTCTGAAAATGAAGTGTTAATTGCAATTGTCCTCTGGTGTGGACGTTCTCCCTGGGTACAGAAGGCATTTAATCACAGCATGGCAGGAGATGGGGAGAATGGTAAACCTGAAAGATACACCCCTGGCACCGCAGATTCAATATCAGCTCCAGCAAAATCAAAACATGCAATGATGATACAGACAGCTGTAATTATCTAGTGAAACATTTCTGCTGGTCCCAAATTTCAGACTCATGGAGAGAGTTTTCTATCATAAGGGAAATCAACGTCCCTGATGAAAACTCCTGTGGCACATTCTTCGTGGTAGCTTTTGAAATGACCTCTGGATATTTGGTTCTGGGGAATTTCAAGAAATATTGAAAAGTGATGAATTGAAAAGCACCTGAAACTCTGTCAGACTTCTTTTGGATTTTGCATTTAATTGAATTTTATCCTGCATTGTCCCAAAGTGTCACTGAGATGTGATATGTCTTTTATAGCTTCTGCAAAGTGTTATCTTCCTGGAGCAACAGAAAGTGGGAAGAGCCACCAAGGCAGGCTGTGCGTAGGCACATTATTAAACGCTCACTGCGCTTTCTGATCTCTGTGCACTGCTGCAGCTGGATGGGAGCACTGGTCCCACAGCCCGTCCCAGCACTGAGTCTGCTGCCAGGCACAGAGCTTTAAAATGAAATAGAAATTTCGTCCAATGTGAAGGCAATACCCTCCGAGAGAAATGTGACATTTTTGCGTCCTCTGTGTGACCAGAATGAAGACGTGGGTAACAGCCTTCTGGGGCATGACGGCCCGGTCTTTGTGCTGAAGAGGGTTAGGATGACCAGGGAGGTAGGAGGCTGCTTCACCATTCTGCACCCTTTCTCAGGTGTCCTGTGCAATGTCAATAGCTGCACATCAGGAGCGGAGCACATGGATCCTTTTCTATTGTGAAAAAGATCTACTCTATTCTATTCTACATCTGTATCTATTTGGGAATTATTTTATTCAAAAGCAGTGTTACTGATACTCTGCTGGGCTGTTAGTCTTTCTTCCCTAGCATATCGGGCAGCAGCCAGGAAAAGAAATTCCTTTTCCTTTCCAAGGACCTCCGCATGATTTACCAACCTTCCCTGCCACCCTGCGGTGTGCACACACCACAGCCCGTGGCGAGCGGTCCCCCTCACTGCTGCACATCCCAGCAAAGGGACAAAGGTCTCAACAGCCCTCTGAGACCAGACCGCAGCCATGGCCTCTGAAGGGCACCCTAGGGAAGACCCATCTTCATCACCTACACATTTCCAGCTTGCTCCACCTGAAGGTACTCAGGTCTCAGCCAGGTGAGAAGCCACCTCTGCAGAGCCTGGAGCCTGGCACTGGAGGGCTGCTTGCGGCGGGCAGCCATGGGGATGGGTCGCTGGGGGAGGAGAGGAGCACAGGCTGTGGCCCAGGGGTGCAGCCTCTGCAAACTCGAATTGTGCCTTGGCTGCAGATGAATGAAGCCACAGCCACGTCCCCAGCCGAGCTGCTGCCAAAACATCATTTCCAAAATGGGCCCCTGAGCTCCACAAGTACAAAGCTGCATTGGTTGTTCTGGGGAGGGATGATGAGAGCTGGCAGAGCTGTTGGGACCTGCTGCCAGGGAAAGCAGAGGTTGTGATGCTCCCCTGACACCAGCCACGGCACCTCTGCTAAACCCAGGCACCAGGCAGGGGGTGGCAGATGAGGACTCTGCCCCCTCGAGCTAGGCACAGCCAGCCTCAGCTCTCACAGTCGGAGCCAGCACCGTGCAAGTGAGCATGCAGTGCCCAGGATGTCCCCTGGTCCTTGCTGGTCCCCGACTGGAGATGTTGGGGGTTGGACTAAATGACCCACAGAGGTCCCTTCCAAACCCTAACATTCTGTGATGTGTGTTGGACCTCTTTGGGGAGCAGATGTGTGAGCAGCAGGGGGAAGCTGGAGGAAGAACGGCACACCGTGTTGAAGCTGGTCACATATGTAAAGGCACTTGCACAGCATTTAGAAAGGGTGAAGCTCCTTAGCTGGTACACATCCATACCCTGGAGCCCTCTTCGATGCCTTCCCCGATATCCTTCACCCTTTGCATTGGCCCTGTTCAGCTGCAGGTCCCAGTGCTGGGAGAGGAGATGATGGTGCAGGCTGGGTCACCCCAAACCTCCCAGCCCTCCCAATTCAACACGAAACCCTCAGCTCTGGCCAGTTGTGGGATGCTCACAAGAACCCAGAGCAGAAGCCAGGGCTGCTGGTGCTGCTCAAAGACTGTATCTTCCTTCTTCTCTGAGTTCAACCTACGTCCACCCTGCTGCTGCTGTAGATTTACATTCCTGCCCTGCCCAGGAACAAGGCAGAGATCATGAAACGCAGCTTTAGCATCCAGCTTAGTTTCTCTAAACAAAGAAATAATAATAAACTAGCGTGCAGCATCTTCCAGAATACGCTTTTTGTTTTTTGACGCCTGTGTCCTCAGAGAACTGACAGATTCTATTTTCTTTTCCCTACTTGAAGCGACATCACAAAGGGTTAGCTTCCTGCTCTGGCACTCTATAAATAAATTGTTTTCCTAATTTGTCACATGCTGGTGCCTGCAATTATCTTTGCATTATTCTATTATCAGAGGATTCTCTGCAGCTCGTAGGAAGGGTGTTCCCAGCCAGAAATTTATGTCTGTTCTTCCCCAAGAAACTGGTGGTTGGAGGTTTTCCTGGTTGTCTAAGCTGGGAAAGAGCTTCTTTCATCACCGAAAGGACCTGTTCAGCCTGGACTGAGCACACAAGCGCATTTCCAGCTCAAGAATATTTTTAATTGGTTCCATTTCAAAAACTGGGCTGCACAGCTTTTGAAAGGGTCTTAATTCTTATTAATTTTCCCGATAGCAGACGTGGCCTTCTTTTGATGTGCAAATTTGAAACTATTTTTTTCCCCACTCAGCGTAGATAGGGATCTCTGGGAAATGAATATTCTACCAGCGCAGGGGGAAGGGAGGAAGGGATAGGGAGGGACAGGCAGTGTCAGGAGGAGAAGAAAGCATGCAGAAGCCAGGCAGAAGATGAGTGCTGGCCATTTTAGAAATAAAAAAAAGACAGCTATAACCACTGTGATTTTTGACGTGTGCTGGGGGAGGAGGTGCACGGTTGCTCCCTGCGGTACCTGGAGCTGCTGCAGCCATCCACGCGCTGTCTGCTGGACACAGCCACACGTTGTTCACCTGTCCCCACAACGCCTGACAACACCAGCATCTCCTGCACCCTTGGGTGTCTGCCCAGTCCACCATCCGCATGTCATGCCCAGAGCTATGGTCAAGGCTGAATGGTGGTCACCTGCTTTTAACTGGAGCTGAACACCCACTCCTCGCTGCCCAGCACGCAGTAGAAGATGTGTCCTTTTATCTGTGGTTTTAATTTATCACTCTTTTAGTCAGCAGTTTTGGGACCAAGGTTACAGATTCAAGAGTCCGATGTGTCCAAAGCCCTCCCTCTCCTCCCACCCTTACCCTTACCTTCATACATATACAGGTCCCCAGCCCCAAACTGGTCCTCAGATATGGCAGGTCTTCAGGTAATGTTCTCATCACTGTCACAGGGATCTCAGGAACCCAAAGACTACCAGCCTCATCACAGTCCTACCATCAAAAACCATCTGCGGTAGGTACTTCACGCAGGAGGGGCTGTCTGCAGAAGAGAGCACATCTCTGTGATGCTGAGGTCACCGGATGCTCAGGAAAAACCTGTTCTTGTGTAATTTGTCACAGGCACTGAGAAGCTTCCAGAAACACCAGGGAGTTCGGACCAACACCACCTGAAGAAATGACAGCCTGGGCTCTGCCCATGCCAAGCTCAGGTGGCCGGGCCAAGGAGCAAGCTTTTTCCTGACGTGCTCCATGACCTGGTTTCATGCGTCCTTGGTGCTGCTTGAGGGACACCCATGGATGAGCTGTGGCACCTTCCGCTTCTCTGTGAACACCCAGCATGCCACGAAGAGGCCGTGGAGCAAAGGTGCTGCTTCCCTGTGGGGGTCACTTTGGAAGAAAGAAAGGTCGTCTTCTGGGAAGAAAGAAACTGAAAAAAAAAAATCATTTAGAGGCAGTGAATCACCATTCCCAAATATGAGAACAGGAAAGAAAGGCTGAATATGTCAGAGATGTCACTGTAAAGAAAGAAAAAAAAAGAAGCAACGGAAATCTCCAGAGTGATCTTCCAAACACTCATCAGCAACTTATTTCTCTTTCTTTTCTTGCCTGAGTTCATTTATATGTTGTTGCCAATAAATTAAAATAGTTGGAAAACATTCTGTACAGGACCATCGTTATTTTTCCCAGTATCCCATTATAACTGCTTGTTTCCATCCTGCATCTTTATGGACCACATCAGCTCTGCAGTTGCTGCATTGCACATTCATGTGGTTCTCGCCAACACCCTCACATCCGTCTCAGGTTTTGTTCACTGCAGGGTACAGCCCTTCACTTCACAAGTACAAGCTACGTTCTTTCTAGAAATATAATCTTGCATTTAGCAATATTAAAATACACGTTCATGGCAGCCCCTATTGTCAAGTAATTCAGATCATTCTGTAAAAACTGACTTGTCTCTGTGCACCAATTTCTGTCACCTGCAAAATTCATGGGATGATTTAATATATGCTTGACTTGGATCATTGACAAGGATTAAGACTTTCACAGCACCCTCCCAGGAACTCGTACCAACTTTGCAGAAGTTTATGACCTTTTTGGCACATTATATCCCCAGCAAACTATTTCAGTGAGGGGACTCAAGGATATCAAAGGACTATATATCAAGCCAACCAGAAAAAAAGAGCAATACACAGTTTGCGAAAGGCGTACCCAACTTGACTATCAAATTGCTTATGACAGTTCTGCCCAGTATGAATGAGGGACCCAAAATGGCAGAGAAGCCATCCCCAGCGAGATTCAGTCCTCACAGAAATATGTCAAAAGAATGACACTTAAAATTTATACTGTACAGTAAAATGATAAATTGAGAGCAATGCAATGGAGCTAACACGGAGAATTCAAGCTTGACCATAATATAGAACTTACTAGAAAATAAAGGAGACCATAATAAACACGAAATGGAAGGAATTAACTTTTTGGTTCAGAAGTTTTCCTTTACAAAAAAAACACAGATGCCCAGTCTATCTAAAAAGAAACTTTACCTAATCCCACTCTGGAGTCAGCCTGCTCCACTGTGCTGTCCATATGGGCACATGCATGGCTCTGTAAGAGTTCTATGTGTAGAGTAAGGAGATCCTGCAAGCCCAGGAAGGTGACAGGCATTTTCCCACGCGTTTCCCCCAACCGAGGACCCAACTCAGCAGAGACAACTGGCTGACTACAGGGCTCAGAGACAGAGGCAACTGGCAGGGTGTAAATAAAAGGCAGTGTGGAAAGGTTAGAGCAGGAGAAAGCAGTGCTCAGGAGGGACCTGCTCTTCTCAGCATGCTTGGAAGGGCTTTCCCCATCCACTTTCCTCTCTCCTCCCTCCTGGATACCAGCACAGCTGAGATCTAGCTACACACATGCAGAAAGAAAAGGAAAGAGTGTTTCCAGTACACACTTTGCTACACTGCATCTAACAGACCAACCTCAAAAAGGACATTTCTAGCAAGCTACACTGATAACCTGCTGGTTGAGGTGAAAAAGAGTGGCAGAGGAGCCAGATGCTTCTGATGTTAGGAAGAAAATCATCTTCCTATCCTTGCTGTAAGGCACATCCACCATCAAGCACACCCCTCATCCAACCCCCAACACATCCTCTCTCGGTTCAAGGCAAGGCAAGCCACCAAGCATTGACAATGCAGCCTGAGGAAGCTGAGAGGGGTCATGCTCTTCACAGCTAGAGAAGCTGGAGCCATGGCCATGGCAGTCTGGATGTGCTCCCCGGTGCGGGGTCCGCAGGGCTGGCCACAGGGCAAAGGAGAGCCATGGGCAGCTGCCAGGCTGCAGATGCTGAAGCTGGCCAGAGCAGGTCTTGGCCTGGGTCATGCTGGTATTCCTCCAGCTGAAGGAGGAGGAAGAGTTGTGGTTCCCACTGAGGAGGCAGCAGAGTTCCTTGCCGAACCTGACATTGTGTTATTTCTTTGCCGGTGCTGATGTAGCAGCATCATCTATGGGGGTTACCATGACAGCTGATAGGGAGGAAAACCCATCAGAGGGTCGTCGTTGGTCCCTCACACTTTCCCTGCCTTCCCGTCTTGGGTGGGCCTGGAGTAGATTTTAATGTTCTACATTTTAATGTTGTAAGCCAGATTTTATGCGGTGAAAATCCTCTGCATTTACTTGCAGTGAACGACGAAATGCAGGGGCTTTGTTTGCATTCCAGCATCTCTCCGCAGCTGTTTTCCCTAGCAACTTTGATGTGATGTCTGTGCGAGCTATTGGGGGTGGATTTGAGCACACAGAGAGGAGGTACAGTCATCTTTGACCAAATGTCTTTAATCAGGGTTACTGAGAAAGATAACAGAATCAGCTCTGTTTCTCCTGATAGCAACTCAGCCTGAGCTGTTGCAAGCACGGAAAGCAGGGGAGGGGCAAATTTATCCGAAAAGTTCTATCCCAGGACGAGACAGCAAAAGCAGCAATTGTTCAGCTATTGATCTCTCACCAAAATATGTGGGAGCAGACGAAGACCAGACCCCAGGTAGGTAAAAACAGACTCAGAGTTACCACGGGGCCGTGCAGCTAGTTCACACAAGGGTCCTGCTTGAACTGGCTCGGTAGGGAAACGCAGCTCAGGGACACCCATGGGAAAAGACTCGTCCATTTAAATGTAAAAAACATGAAAACTGTAACTCTGGACCTATGACTTTGTTGAAGACCGTGGGAAGAAAGGAAGGGAAGGTATCGCTAATAAGCATTTTAAACTTCCCTGTATCTTAACTGAAGAGGTAAGGCTGAAAAATTTAACAGGAAAGTCCTGTTCCCAGATGTTTAATTAGGCGTTGGCATATAATATGCATTAAAGGTTCATATATTTTAACCAGTGCACAGAAAACTCAATACACCTGAAACATAACCTTCCTCTGTGAACAGCACATCCATGGTGCACCTCCCATCAGTGCCCTGCCCAGTCCCCTGCACATCACCCATAGAGGATGGGAGCGACTGGGGCTGCTGAGGGAAACCAACTGGCATGGCCGACCTGTGACCAACGGGGCTTGGGTGGCTCCAGGGACCTACGGCACGGCCGTGTCCTCCTGAGAATCCACCAGCAAAGTACTCCAAAGAGATGTTTGGAGGTTTACTGAGCGTAAATGCGTGCCTTCCCATAAAGCTCGAGAACATACTCAGGAAAATAAACCGTTCATCTGAAGGCTGTAAATACACATCAATATTTTTAAGAAGAACTACAACTTGTGAAATCAAAAATCCTCACCTGGAAAAATACATCCCACCTGCCCAACGCTCTCGACTGGCATGGTAAATGTCCCAGACCACAGTGACAACTTCAGGATGGTTAAAAAACTGGAACTGGCCAATAAGAAGCCCCTGTTGTAATAAATTAGCCTTGGAAGCATGAAATCATGAAGCACATAGGCAAAAGCCACCTGATATTTTAAGGCTAAGGGGCTAAAGGGCAGAATTACTTTCTACCACTTGGTCTGCTTTCTTTCACCAGTATGTTCTAGCAGAGGAACTCTACCCAACAGCTTTGGTTGTTTTTTTTTTAATTTCACATATCCCTGCTTTTTGGGTGCCCAAGCCAAGAAGGAACTGATTTTCAGAAAGTGACAAATCCTTACCCTTGAACTTTAATCCCGTTTGAGTTATTAAAGCAGCCAGAGCACCTCGCGACTTGTGACAACCTTGGTATGAGGCCACATCTAAGGCCTGAATGAATTATTTTTACAAGGAAAATCCTCTGGCAGGGGAGTGAGTGTGGAAAAGAAAAATGAGACATATCGCTGGAGCCAGGCCATGCTAGAAGACTAATACAACAAAGCCTACAATGGAAACGTGGGGGGAGTTCCATTTTTTTCTGGAAATGCTCTACACATAAGGCAGTGGGTTTGGAAAATATTTTTGCTCCTTCCCTTCAAAGCAAAGAGGCCAAAATGCCATACGAGAAAATACTTGTGCATTGGTGAGCACCACCACGGTTTCACAGGTGGGTACTTCCAGCTGGGTCCAGACATCAGGGAGGTGTATTTCATTTTCCCTTCTGCTGCTCAAACCTCATCACCCTGAGCATCTTGTCAAGCCTTCCTGCAATGGGCTCTTCTCTTCCACCGCCCACTGGGAAGCAAGGGTCAGTATGGCTTGGCCCTCAGCACAACTGGTGACAAGGAAGAGCTCTGCAGACCTGAGAAGTTGCCTGCTGGGGAAGAGACACCATGGATGGTGCTCTGGACTTACTGCAGAGCCATGGGTGGAATACCCTCAGCTTTCCCTGCCAAGATCACTGCCCCATCAGACGTTCGAAACCACCATCCCCTGCTTGGAGACGTCTGTGTACAGGGAGGTGTTTGGAATCATGACCAAGGCATGAAGGGAGGCTTTGGCCTCCATCATCAGGACATTATCACAGCCACCCGTCACTGTTTCCCAAGCCACCCTGTACCACCACCCAGGGACTCGACAGGGCAACCCCTGACTGCCCTGAGACCGTGCTGCAACCTCCCACGGGAAAGGGGGACAATTCTCCAAGCACAGCCATACAAATGCCTCTGCCATCAACAGCCATGGCATGCTGGAGTTGATTCTCACTTGCAGCAGTTAGCCCTTCTGTTTGGATGACACGTATTTGAACACCTGCCGGGATCCCCGGATTTCTCGAGCACCCACCGTGTAAACAGCCCTTCAGCCTAATGGGTCATGAACGTCCCTGCAAACAGAGCTCTGGGCACACTGCAGCTCTCCACCCTGAAGCAGACGGGGATCCCGGAGCTCCCAGGCCTGTCTCCGGGTCTCAGGACTAGGTGGAGAAGGGGGCATCCGTACTGTGCAATTTTCACAGAATCATAGAATGTCTGGTGTTGGAAGGGACCTCTGTGGGTCACCCAGTCCAACCCCCTGCCCAAGCAGGGTCACCCAGAGAAGGGGGCACAGCACCGCATCCAGGCGGGTCTGGAATATCTCCAGAGAAGGAGACTCCACAGCCTCCCTGGGCAGCCTGTTCCTTTTTCCCATGGTCAAAGTGGGTTTGGGACCTGCAGCACCCAACGGTGCCGTGCCCAGGCAGAAGATGCACCAGCGCAGCCCTGCGAGAGCAGGGGCTGGAGGGGCCGTGGGACCACGCAGGGAATAGAAAACTCAGCCACCCTGTTCATCTCCTCTGTCTGGAGAAGAACGCTTGTGTGCTCTTGACACCTGTGCCCTTCTCTGGGAGATTCTCCCACAAAAAAACAAGGATTCATTTAAAGAAGAAAATACCAAGTGAAAACAAACATACCAGGCTTAGATTGACTTGAAAGCGATACTGCAGGCTGAATGGATTGACGCTCCCGTAAAGTCACGGCGGGGTTTGACTTCTGCTTGGCTAATGGCAGCACGGGGCACACGCTGCACCGGGGTGGGGGCGTCCCCGCTCTCATGCTTCGCCCACCCCAGCAGCCAGGTTTAACAAAGATATTTTTGGTAACACAGATGCAGATTCCATCTCTTAAATCTTTAAGGCTTATCAAAGGGGTTTTTTTCCATTTTCAGCCCTGTATATGCTTAACCACTGAGATCTTCTTATGTATAATAAACACAAAAATGCTTCTCTTTCCAGCTTTGCTGCTAAAGCCAAGATGATTATAAAGCTAAATCCTCGGCATATGGCATGGGTACTGTTCTTGCAAACTTCCCACTATGTCTTGCACCCAAAGCCCGTTAACCCTTGGCAGGCTCACAGTGCTGTCCCCCTGCAGCCACCCATGCCAGGGAAGGCACCTGGGCAAACCAGTTGACAACGTCATGCAGTACAGGGTAACGGGACCCACACACAACAGGGCTGGTGACATTTTCTGCTGCACAGGCTCACACGCAGGAATCGCCTCGGCGAGCAGTTCCCCAGCGTGGGGTGGTCGGTGGTCGGAAGGGAGGCAGAGTGACAGAGGTACCAGAGGGGGTAGGTAACCCTAGTACCTGCATCACTCAAAATTATTGATCTTACCTCTCTGAAAGCTGGTGCAGCCTGGAGCCACACAAGGCTGGAGCATTGCCCGCCGGGCTGTTGGGCTGGTACTCAGCTCAGGACGCTGTTGGTGTTTTATAAATCCTGGGAAGAGATAAGCAGATGGGGTTGTCCAAGAAGAAGTGAGATCTTGCTAAGCCCAGAGAAGGCCAGTGCGCAGGCACCATCCCATCGAACAGGATGCAACCACTGGGAGCTGGGCTCCTCCAAGCCCAAATCCGGTATGCCAGGGGTTATGCCAAGGCGCTGAGCAGATGCTCATTACTGAGGCCAGCTTCTACAACCAGACATCCCACAAACAATGAGTGGCTCAGCTGCCTCCTCCACTACGGAGATGGACACCAGGAGAACCTCAGCCACTGGCTGCACCCAAGCAGGGAGCAGAGATGCAACTGGCCAATGTCCGGAGGGGTCACAGACCCTGCAGATGGGAAAAGCCTGACACCCTGCAGTGCCGAACACACCTCGGGGGAGGTCAAAAAGAGCTGCAAATTAGGGATGTGTTTGCCACGAAATGCAGCTGCAGAAAGGGCCCAGCCAGCCTCAGCTTTGGTTCTCCGAGGCGTCTTTCCATCAGGTGGGATAACAGCCCCACTCTGTGGCTCCGGAGAGATCAAATGCATCTCGTACGCAGCGCAGGAGTGCTGGCAGGAGATTGTGAGCCTCCCTCAGCAGAGAGCGAGGGACAAATTCAGAGCAGCGTTCAGAGGTGAGCTTAAACGGTGGAGGAAGGCAAGGCGGATAGAATATAAACCCCGAGAAGTTTGTGGCTTGCTTTTGTGTGTGTTTGAATACACAGGGTTTTTCCATCTCATTTACAGTTTTCTGCAAAGTTTTTTGCATTTCTCAAAATAAATTTTTTTTCTTATGAAGGGGAAATTTCATATTTTTTCAACAACATCTCTCACCCACTTTCTGGAAGTGAGATGCCAGTACAAGTATTTATACCACCAGAAAGGGACGGGACTCCACAGATCCTTCAAAAATAGCTAACGTGGCTTCCCACTTTACCTTGCAAAGATAAGAAAAGTGATGCTGATCCCTGAAGATAGCTCTGATGACACTGCGCTCTGCAGAAGGACAGCTCTAGCTTCCAAGGGAGGATGTTGAGACACCAGTGGGCAACAGTTCACAGCTTGAACATACAGTTCCCTGGTGTCTTATGGCTCATGGGCTACTCTCACACGCAAGGAAGGAGCAGGAGGGTAAGGCTGCACTTCAGAGACAGCTCAGGAAGAGGACAGGAGGAAATCGTAACTAGCAGGGGGTCTGCAGGAGAAGAGTGGAGTGAGGTGTTTGTGGGTACAGCAGCAAATCACGGGTGCCAGATGTGACTGAGTACATGTACCACGAGTGATACCACTACCATAACTCACCTGGTGGATCAACGACCTTCAGCATTGCAATCAGTGATGGTATCAGTTGCAAAACAGTAAAATGGAGAGTTCAGCAAGTGCTTCAAAGCTGGGGAGAGGAGCTTCTCCATAATCCTGTAAATCATACGTGGGTCTCTGCTTAAGAGAAAGGCATAAGGAAGGCAGAGCAAGCTAGGTGCCCAGAGTCAGAGAAGGTTTCCTCGAGTAGTTCCCACAAATTAACTATACTGTGAATGGGTGGGGTCAGAGACTGAGTTTGAATGCGCACCTTTGCGAATATGCTGTGGTCAAAACCCAGCACTCCCTCTTTGTGTACGACTTTCTGAGGAGCAAAGTGAAGAACAAAGCTACAGCATGGAGCGGTGTCAGCATCAGGCAGTTTACATGCTTGGTTTGCAAGGAGAAAAACCTCAGCCCAAAGTCACTGTTGAGGCTCCACCTATTGCAGTCGTTAAGGATGAAACAGATGACTGCGCAGGTTCAAACACACGTTTTTGATCACGACTCAAAGCAAGGGTACGTGTGGTCAGCTGAAGTTGTTACCTGTCAGCAGCTCGCACATGGCACCATAAATCAAGCCGTCCTGATGCCAGTTCAGAGCCAGACGACTTCATTTGAAAGTATTCTTGAGTTTCAAAAGCAGGATGTTGCATATCTAAAAAAAAAAAAAAAGAAAAAAGCTTTTGGCTCTGTCCCTTTGGGATCCTTTAGCACTCTGTTCATTGCACATGTTTTGTGCATATCATCAATATCTCACCTAGATGAGAGCTTCAGACAGCTCTTTGAACAGTGGACACATTTTGTTCCACGGGTTTCTTTCGAACATATTTTAATCGTAGACAAGGAGTTAGATACAGAGATGACTTGCAGAGTTCCCTCCCTTGCAGAGTTCCCTCCGTTGCTGGCACTCACCTCCCCGCAGCTCTTGACCCCTGGGCCACTCCTGGGGTGTAACGCTCCATAGCAGAAAGGTGGTCAACAGTGAGGAACCCTGGCCCTGAGCGCGTGAGATCAACAGAATCATCTCAGCCAGCCTCCACGCTTCGCCTACACTGCTGCCCATCTTCCTGGGCGAGATGTGCTCCCTCGTTATCGGGTACTTGGAGTATGTGAAAGAACAAGGAGTCCTGGAGAACGGCTGTCTTTGAGATGATGGAGGAAGTGCTGAGATATCTGGAAATCAATGCTCTGACTCTGGAACAAGTTTTCAGCAGTAACTTTTACAGGTAATTTGTCACTTGGTAAAGAAACATCCAGTTCAATGATTTCAAAGGAGCCATTAATATCTCAACGGCGAAAAAAAATATGAAACACCTTGCAGATGGAAACAGAGGTCACTCAGGCATCCACTTTCTAAAGGGTAACAGAGTGTTCAGTCCAAACAGAGTTCCTTTTATGTCTCACAACATTATGTATTAGAGCTTTATTCCTAATTGCGTCGCCAGTGCTCCTCCCGTTGAGCCAGCTGTCTGTGCAGGCAGCCTTGCTTCTCTTCAGAGCCAAGTGCTCAGCAGTAATCTCCTTTAACCTCCGACAAGAGACCATATTCTACAGCAAATGACCACTGAAATGTTATAAAGAGGCTGTGGTAACCCATCAGGCACCAAGTAAAGCAGCTCAACCCACAGCATTATAGAGTCCCGTGAAAGACGACCTGAGCCAGAACAGAACTCCTGGGCATCAGTCTCTTCTATTGCAACTGTGACTACGACTTTGTATTTCTGGATCGCTCTCTAAAAATTGACTACATTAATAATGAAGTCAACTTCCCTCCCAAACAGGGAGCAAAAGAACACACTGGACAGTCTTGCAAATTGGTTTTGGAAGAAGAATGTGAGCCCAAACGCTATAAAATTACAAGGTAAGGAGAGGAAGACAGTGCATAGCTCTTGGGATGTCAAGTAGGAACAGCAAAAGGAGACCTGTAAATCACAGGGAGGTAATCACTAAGCAAATCTCAGAGAAGAGAGTGTTTGAGTCCTTATGACAAGAGGCCTCCAAAACTAACTGAAGGTGGAGGAAGGTAATTTGTAAGAAAGCATCTGAAATGTCAGATGGGTCATCTGTGTTGCCAACACATCATGTGTTGCCCCTTTGAGAACCATATAGAAAATGATAAATTATCTGATCACTAGCAAATGCAGTCTCACCACTGTATTAATTCATGGCTTGGCCATATTTTGGTTTCTGCGTGCAGTTTTGATATTCTCATCTCAAACATATACTAGAGCTGGGAGAACACCAGAGAAGGAGAAGAGGGTGACCAAAGGTCTGGAATGGCTTCTATGTGAGGAAAACTGGAAGACAGGACTCATCAGCAGAGAAAAGTGATTGCTGTAATGGACATATGAAAGAAGTCAACAAAATCATGAGAGCCCTGAGAGGATGTGTAGGGCTCGGTTTTTCATTTCTCTTCCTATAGAAGGACAAGGGGCATCAGGTCAAGCTACAGGGAATCAAGCTCAAAGCAAACAAAAAAGAGCTCATTCTTCATGCAACAGGACTTGCTGACCTCCTTGCCAAGGAAAATTGCAAGTGCTAAAACCTCACACAGGCTCCAGGGAAAAGTGGAAAAGGTTTTGGTGAAGAGATTCACTGGGGGCTACAGCAGGTCTCAGAAATCTGCAAGATGCCTCTGAAGCAAGAAAATGGTCCCACCAAAGGTTTGTAGAGCATCTAAGATGCCATAAGAGAAGATCCCCATAGACAAATGTCTGCCCAAAAGGCAGGAAGCAAAGGACTGGACTAATTGCTCAGGTTCTGGACTGCGAGGAGGTGGCTTTTTGAAGGGATCTCTGCTTAAGGCAGGACACTCACATGTGATCTGCAAAGGAAATGAATGGAACCATAACACAATTTGCTGAACTGAGTTACGGAAGGCAGTAAAGGCAAAGGCTGACTGCAAAGAGTTTCAGAAAGAACTCATAATATTGAGAGAGTGGATGACAAAATGGCAGGTGAAATTCAATACAGATAAATGCAAAGTGATGCACACGGGAAAAACAAATGCTCACTTCAGATATACCATAATGGGCTCTGAAAAATTACCACTCAGGAAGGAACAAAATCTGGAGTTATAATGTACAGTTCTGTGAAAATGTCAGTGCAGCTCTCTTCAGTGGTCAAAAAATAAGAAGATTGAATGTTGGGAACAAAGAGAGAACAAAACAGAAACCATCCTTGTAAAACACTGAGATTCACCTGCAAATGGAAAATCTTAGTCTTCCCTGTCCTCATCCCAGCTTCAAAGGATACACGGCAAAGCCAGAGGATTTATTCAGCACAGCACTAAGGAAGGAAAACCAGGTGCTGTTTGATCCAGAGCTATTACAGAGAGGCCAAATGGAGTCCCCGAGGCACCGGCTGCTGGAGCTGAGGAACTCACGTCTCCCCGGGCTTCCCCGAGCACTGAGCACTGTGCTCCCTGTTACGCCGGGTGAGCAGCTGCAGGACAGGACCCTGCTGGGGTGGTGCACGAGGCCAGCCCACGAAGCAGAGCTGTGCAGAGATCGGGGATGCACGAGCACCAGCCTGTGGGTCCAGGCAAGCAGCAGGCTCTCCTTTCAGGCTTTTTCTTCTGTCGCGTGCTTTGCTCTCGTGTCTCTTGACTTCATCTTTTGTCGAAGATGGCCCAGCTGGATGTTTCACAGGCTGTTTCAACAGGTACTCACTAAGGAGTTCATATTCTGCCACGGTGTGGGACTGTAGGTCTTTAATCTTTTTTCACATTTCTGTTGTGGGCCCAGTCTGGAGCCTGGGTTTTCCAAACATTATGAAGGTCACGCCCTGTGGAGCCCTTCACCATGAAGACTGACCTCCTCCTCCTTTTCTCTGTTTCCTCACACACCTCTTGAAGGACCTTCCTTCTCTTTTTGTAGTGACTTTGGGACCTATCAAGATTTCTTTCAGATCCATTGATTAGAGAATTTGTTAAAAATGTTTAGGAAATCCGAGCAGACTATGTCAGCTGGATCTCTGGGCAACTAGATCCCCTGCCCTTGCTCACTCCTTCAGAAACTCCCAGGATCTCCTAAGGTAGGGCTTCCACTTACAAAAGCCTTGTTGAATTTTCCCATAAATCATGTCTCATTTATATGCTCCCTAATTCCCCTCCATGTTACAGTTTTACCTCATTTGGAAGTCAGTCTTAATAATCTGCTATTCCTGGATCTGCTCAGAAGCGTTTTTTTAAATCAAGGTCTCACTGCTTTCTTTCCCTCTGATAGTGAGAAAATTTTAAGTGAGAGGTTTCACAGTAGACTTAATACAGTTAATAGTTTAGCTATTTCATCCTTGAATTCCTTTAGAGCTCTTGACTGAATACCATCCGGTACTACCGAACTGTTACCGTTTATTTTGTCAAGTTGTTTTATAACTTCATCTACTGAAACATCACTCTGAGACGCATTTTCTGACTCGTCCCCCATAAAGAAGTGTTCCAGGCTGGGGACTCCTGTAAGCTCCTCCACATGGACAGAAAACATTTGCTCAGCTTCTCTGGTGCAGGTTTATCCTCTTCATTTGGTGCTTTTGCATCTAGATTATTAGCTGGTCCTAGAGCTCTGCTCAAAGTCTTCCTGCTCAGATGTGTTTAAGAAAGAAAATACCATTGGCGTGCAAGGCCTGAGCTACCAGCGGGCACTGTGGGGATGAGGGTGGCCATACAGGTGGTGTGGATGATGCTGTTGGGAAGCTGTTTCTCACCCCGGAGACAGTGAAGCTCATATTTTGAAAGACAAAAGTAAGCATGTGCATGGCCAGTGGTGGCTGTACCATCTGCCAGCTCATGTGTGCTGACTGCACTGGGGGGGCTGCTCACGGGGGTGTCCCCCCAGCCCTCAAGGGGCAGCTCTGTTCCCCATAGAGGAGCCAGGGACATGCAACCGTGTTGCCACCAACCACCCTTTTCTGCTGCTGGCCCCTTCTGCAGTCTGCCATCCCCACCTGCAATACCAACCATCACCTACGGGTTAACACGAGTCCTGCAGGGTAGAGTGGTCAGACCTTCGTGTAGCTGCAACATGTGAGTGGTGCCAAGAGACTGGTAATCAGGCAAATATCAGAAAGGTCTTAGGGTACAGGCAACATGTGGCATGGATAAGGTGGGCACACAACTGCAGAACCAGAAGGGAGTAAAGCTGTGTGGTTGCTGTGTGGCTGCCACGTGTGTGCAGGGCACAAGGACTTGCCTGGTCCCTTGCCCTGGGGCGGGATCGATCACAGATACCTTCTTCAAACAGGAACGTTCCTCCTCCCCCTTTTTTCACAGTCCCCCCCAAAAGTGGTGCCCCCACCACCACCCAGAAGAACCTGCCTTGGGCTAAGGGGCTGATCTTGGGAAGACCTCACTAAACACCAAGGCATCAAGCAACCTCCACTTTAGCTTCTTCCCTCACCCCATTCCTAAACCCACCCCACTGTTGTCACAGGGCAGACACATTAGGCAAAAAGTCCTCATAGGGAGTGCCAGATCCCACCTTGTCACCATCAGAAACAGGATGCATCCCTTCATCTTGGGTTGGTGGTCGCTGCTCCCAAGGGTCCATTTGGCCATGCCAGCGTTGCTGTCTCCTGTCTCCAGCCATGCCTGGTGAGCAGCTTATCACCATGCTCTCCACCAGGCAGCTCCATGCTCTCGCTCCATCCTCTCCTTCTCCTGCAAGAGCCTCAGCTGTGCTCCGTAAATCTCCCTCCACCCAGCCCAAGGCTCCCCAGCCCCTCACAGCTCAGAGCCACAGCCTTTCTCCAACGGCTCTAATTGAATTACAGCCTCTTCAAATATTTCAGTTAGGCTTTGAACTGTTCGGTGGAATTTGTGTCTAGCAGAAACAGGATTTGCTTCTCTATTACAGGCACTTCCTACGTATGAGAGCAAGTTCCCATCGCATTAGCATTCTGGTCACTGCGTCGCCACATACAAAAGGTGCCACCGGTTTTTTAATGCTTTCCTCCCCCTGCTCTAGGGGATGGAGAAGCCTCCGGTTTCTCCTTGGGGTGTGCTCTGTGCAGAGCCTCGCAAGCAAACCACGAGTGTCAACAATGATTATGCTTCGTAACCAGAGTATTTAATGCCTGATTTTTCCAGCCCCATTTTTTTTCCCTCGGATGCTGCAGTCCAGGTGCGCAGGAGCCAGCAATGCCTTGTGCTGCTGGAAAGGGTTGGTCCTGCCACAGAGAAACATCTTCCATCTGCTTTACAAATGAAGACCATAAAGAGCTCCCTACAACAACTCCCCCTCCCAGCTGCTTGCTTTGACTCTGAGTGTACGATGGAGTCAGGTCAAAACAGCCTCTGTCCAGGCAGGAGTGGTCCAAGAGGGCAGGGTGCCGACAAAGAGACAAGATGAACGTGAAAGAGAGGAGCACCTTCTGCTTTAAAACTCCCTTGGCTCCAGTAAGGTTGGATGTGTAAATCTGCTGGTTTATAGAAGAGATTTTTCTTCACGTTGCTTTTGCTGTGTAGGTAAAACCCATGTGAAGTTTCACCGGGGACAAGGCTGCACTTTGAGATAAATCTCCTGCTCTGCTCAAGCCCACTGGAGATGTTGACCACAGCTTCTCTGCTTGCAGGTGGTGAATGGTGTGCAAATTGTATCTGGGCAGAAAGAAACCTGCACAGGGAAAGACGGCAAATATTAACGAAGAGGGTGTCTTAACACCCTTTTATGGGGCTATATATAAGCCCAAGCCATAGAAGTTGGCTTTTGGGTGCTGGATCCAAGGTTTGGATCCTAGAGATGTGGGCAGGGTCCTGTGGGGTTTGAACCCTGGCAGGTGGCATTTCTCCATGTCACATCTTCATGTTATCGCAGAGGTCAGTCTGCTCTCCACCACCAGGTGATGATGAAAACCAAAAGGCAGTGCTTGGGAAACAGCAGTCTTTGAAGGGAAAGCAAGGCTGGTACACTCGAGATGCGCTCAGCCATGGCTTCCTGTTGAACCTGTGCAGTTAGCTGGCCCAGAAGGAAGAGGCACGTCCCTCCTTGCTAACCTGCAGCCTGCTGCAGCCACCTGAAGCAGAGCCCACCGCGCCTAGATCTGCCACTTTGGCTTATAGATTCCATGCTGCTCTATATCCTGTTGCTTTTGCAGAAGAAAAATCCTCTAAGGCTCTCGGTAAATAGGACCTGCCGCCTTTTCGCAATGCATTTGCAGTTCTCCGAGGCTCTGCAGATGAGGAGCGCTGAGCACGGGCCCGGCGTTGTGCAGAGCAAACTTGCCATCTAGTGGGGAGAGCATCTCCATGGAGATGGCTCAGGTTGTTCACCTGCCATGGTCACCAGAGCTGGATTTGTCTCTAATGGGTATCACCTAAGAAGGAGAGTGTCCGCCTAACCTAGCCTTTGGGGTGAGCAGAGCACCTTCCCGCAACGACTGGTGCGACCGGTTTGTGTCCACTCATTACGAAGAGACCGAATGCCCCGCTCTGACACCAAGCTCACCTGCAGCCCGCTAAGAGTAGGCAAGACGGATTCCGCGCACACGGCCACAGGCAGCAAAAGGCCACGGGACGCTGTCCTGGGGATTCACCATCTGTCTGTGGCTTGCTTTCGGGCGCTGCGGCTGCAACTGGAGCTTCAGTGCAGGGTTCAGTGACTGCGGAGATCTTACTGCTTCCCTGATTGTCGTATTTTTCATAGTTCTAATTAAAGTGGGAACTTTGCCTATTTCCAACACCCGTTATATGCATCTCCTGCAGGTAACTGGATATTAAAAAAAAATAAAAGAAAAGAAACTGTTTTCTCCTGACAGCTCCCACAAATTAGCAGTACACACAGTGTGCTTCTCTGCAGCGTTACAGTGAGGACCCTCCACTAGAAGCCCAAGAAAGCACTCAGACCATAACGTCCTGGAGTGGTGGCCATATCACATCTATACCTTCTGTTGACTATCCCCAGTTTTGAGAGGATTTGGCAGAAGCTATGTTTCACTGTCTTTTGGTACAGCAAGCACCAGAAATTCTCCAGGAGGAGCGACAGCATCCTCTGAGCTCAGCAGCGTTGCGCAGGAACAGGCTCCCTCTTCCCACCCCTGCTCCTACGGAGCAACCAGGGCGAGTTTTGGTTGCAGAAGCTCCACGGGGCCACAGCAAGAGCAGGAATTTATCACCCAAGGAGTCGTGCAAGATCTCCTTAGCAGTAACACTTACACAAATCAGGAGTTAGTGAGCGGAGAGAGACTCCCACCTGCGAACTCAGAGGCCATTCGCACTTCATGAAATGTAAAGACAAGTTTGGAGTGCAAGGCGGAGCGGGGTAAAAGAAGTCCTTCTCACCCTGCAAGCATGAAATATGTTTGGTGTCAGGTTATTACTGACTTTTGCCTATCGTAAAAACTCTTGAAAATCATTTAAACGTTGTTGTTAAAGTTCCTGGAAGAATGGGAAAGCCAGTTAATGCATTGGAATATTAAGCGATAAGGCTCTTCATTTGATGGCAACCGCTATTCTCATTCTCTGGAGCCCTAAAGAGCTTTCATGGCCAAGAACCTTCTGTTCGACAGTATTTCAGACATGAAACCATTAAATGTGATCCAGTTTCAATCAGGGTTAAGAGAAATCAGAGAATTAGCAGTATAAATAGTCAAGGAGTGAGGGGCTGCAAGAGCGAAAAGTGCTTGTCCTTCTTGGGCATGGGGAGAAGAGCCTACAAATGAAGGAGGGTAGGAGGTCTCGGGGCCTTTGCCTTCCCAAACCAGTGCCCTATGCATCATCTTTTACGGGCTGATCCACCTCTGTCTCCCCCCACGACAGCCCTCCCATCGGAAGGGGTGTGGGATCCAGGGCTGTGGTGGTGGGATCGCTGTATGTGCCTCGGTTTCCCCATCCCAAGCCCCTGCACTGGTTTGCACTGGGGATGTTGGCACGTACATCTGGTCCCATGTGTGAGGGATGATCTGAGGAGAAAAGGATCATTTTTACTCAAGGGGTGATTCTCTTCTTAATTATATTTTCTCTTTTCTCTGTTTTCCATTTTTCTGGTCATTTTTTCCCCCTGAGGACTGAATTGTCATCAACCTCCATTTATTTTTCCTCATTTTGTTTTTTTTTGTTGGCTTGTATCACAAGGAGGAGGGGAGGCACGTGCAGCTTTCATTACCTCACCCACTGGTGTGGAAGACGGTGGTTTTGTCTGCATTTTCCTTTCTCCCCAGGAAGGCAAGGTAGCGCTTGCTTCTCTCTTTCTTTCTCTCTTTCTCTCTTTCTCTCTTTCTCTCTTTCTCTCTTTCTCTCTTCTCCATTTACTGACAGTTCCCTCTTCTGATCAAAAGGATTTAATATTTGCTTTGATTCATCATCTCTTTTCCCTTGGATTCACTTGGGGTTTTTTACACCTAATGAAAAATACCATTATTACTTTTCCTTATTTTGTCCATGTTCCTGTTTTTTACCAAAAGATCAGCTTCCATGAAATGTATTTTTTTCCCATTTCCACAGTTTTTGTAATTGATTCTCTAATTTTTTTTCCTCACCTTTTTCATACTTTCTCACTTTTTTCACAGAAGCGCAGTGGACTTTCCCCCCCCTCCCCCCCAGATTTTTTGCTTCACTTCTTCTTTAGGACAAAGCAAAGGGGTTTTTCCCCATTTCTCCCCACCGGAGCCAGGAAGCAGGGCGTTTTCCCCGCCCTGTTGCTCCCTGTCTGTCATCTTCCTTGAGCACAGCAGGGCAGCAGCAACCTTTATCTCATTTCTTAACATTTTTTCCCCGATGGACAAAAGGGTGGCAAATATTGTTTCTCGTTTTCCTTATTTCTTTCCCATCATTTTTCATTTTCTTTTTTCATGTGATCCCTCCGGTGGAACAACATGATAGTGGCTTCCTCTCATTTTTCTTTTCTTTTTTTCCTTCATTTTCTACCCAGTTTCTCATGTCACCCAAGCGGCAACAGCTTTTCTTTGCTCCTGCCTGGGTGGGTGGTTTTTCTTTTCTTTTTTTTCCCCTCTACTCTGTTCTCATCTCATTCCTGATGGAGGGAAAGCCATAAGCAGATCCAAACCCTTCACACCTCTCTGGGCAGGCGAGACCGTGCCCAGAATGGAGGGTCCCCTTGTTCAGAGGCTCGTTTTCAAACCCCTGCTTGCTACAGGCCGTCAGGAGACGTGAGAAAATGCAAAATGTGCTCCAGGCAGGCATGCAGAAGACCTCTGAGCGTGTTGGACAGTCTCCTGGCGGGACGCCTGTCGATGGGGTTGGGAGCAGGCAAGGAAAGGGCAGGGTTTGCTGCTCATTTGGAAGTGGCTCTCGAGGGGCTGGCAGGACAGGTGTTTGGCTTTTCTCAAAGCGTCTTGGGGGTTATTAAACAAAATGATTCAGCATTTGCAACAATTCAATGAATAAGGCAAATCTGAGTAGGCTTCGCTTCCCACAGCTCCCCAGGAAGGATGGGAGTTGCAGCCCATGACCCAAGGTTACTGATAACCCAATGTTTGCCAGTAAAATGGGGAAGAAATCAGTAGAAAGAATAAACAGCTCTGAACACCCACCTTTTCCCAGACCCCTGAGGGAGCAGCTGGGCAGGGCTCTGCCAGGAAACCGCCTCCGTCTCTCCAACTTTCTCTGGGGACGTGGGGAACTGCCAGCAGCAGCACAGGGATGTCTCCATTTGCCCATCATCACTTGCAGTTTCCTGGGGATAATGCAGCCTGGTCAGCAAAATTGCTTCAGATAGATTAACCAGCTTTTTCTAAAGGGTGTGGGAATTAATAGAGACATGAAAACACTCACTGCTGTTTGACCATGTTTCTGCAAAAACTGGGGTATGTGAGCAACAGGAGTAGAAAAGCTGTTATGGGCTGGCGTTCTCCAACACCAGCAAGACTAAACTGCCATAAATCAAACGTGCTCAGTTAATTACTGTCACTTCCTCAGGGATGGTGGAAATTATTAGGAAAACACCTTTGATTAATCTCCATTGCTTAGAATTGATAGGAAATCTTTGCTGAAACCCACCAACACCTCCACTCAGCCACTGCTACACACAACGCGCTAGGACGAGGGGTACGACCCTCGGAAAAAAAGCGTTCGGTGAAATTCATTAGGAAACTGAGAAATTGCCACTACAAGGTAAGTGTGGCTCATTGTCACTCTCATTGCTCAAAATTGTGAGGAATAAGGAAAAAACCTTAACCAGAGCAAAACCAGATATCCTGACCCCCTATAGAGATGATGGCATTTATCAGCACAAATTACACATATTTCCACTGCGTGCAGCTCCCCTGGAGTAATTCCCCCTTGCAGAAAGTCACTGGTCCCTCCAGCACGCCCTGCCTTCATGGCAGTCAAACAGCACACAACGGAACTGGTTTCCAGTCACAACCATGTCCTTACGAATGCCGGGAATTGGGCATGTTCAGTTGGCTGCAATTCCTGGGGACGCTGGGAATCAATCAGCCACTGACAAATCTGCTCCTGACCAACCATCATTAGCTCCCATTTCCCTGGGAAAGTGGGGGAATTACTCACCATGTGCATGAACCAATTAGCTGATGTCGTCCACGGAGATTGGGAACGAAGCAGCTTGAGACAAACACACTCCCAGTCACCTGCCAGTGCCCCCACTATAAATAATAATGGGAATTGTTCAGTATAAGAACAGAATGCATCCAATAAATCTAATTACCCAGAAATTAAGAGAATTAATCAGCATGAGACAAACCTAGCCCTGTGTAACAACAATACCAGCCATTCCATGCAAATGATCAAATTATGCTTGATTAACAGAACAGGTACCTGATGAAGCCGTGCTCTTAGGGCCGGTGGGAACTGATCACAGAAGCCAGAGGTATGAAAAGAAATGCAAACCAAAAACCCACGCTGCTGACTGTGTGGGTTTCTCGAGGTCTGGTGGGAGTTTTTGTCATGAGAAGCGTAAGTCTCTTCGCCACCAAAACCAGGGCTTCCCTCCGAACAGAGCTGCCCGCTGCGAGCGAAGCGCTCTTCACTGCTTGCTGTTGTCAGAGGTGCTCGGTACCTGACTGTGTTAAAACAAGGGCGCAGCTATAGATCACCTGGATATTCACAAACCCCCAAGAAACAGCAGGAGATGGCATGGGCAAAAAATGTTGCTGATTCAGTAGCATCCTACAGAAATTATTGGAATTGGGTAGCAGACAGCAAGTATGCCTTTAATTAAGCACTACTGCACACTGAATTACTGTATGACGCTAATACCTAACCAGGAGAAAAAAATGCCTTTTACAGGCTGATGTTGTGTCAGAACAGTAGAAATTAATCAGCAGATGGTAAATGTAAGTCCATAAAATCACCATGCTCCACTCTCCCTATTGACTGGCTGGAGTTAGTCATGGTAATCAAAGGAACACAGCTGATTAACCAGCATTGCCCAGGAAGAGTGGGAATCAGCTAACTAACATAAGGCGGGTACATTTTCATTTAGCCAGCGCTGACTAGGAGCTGTGGGTATTTCTCACCATAAGCAGAAATTGTCTGCTTACCTGGCACTTCCCAGGAAACTGCTACCATCAAATGTGACTAAAATTAACTGCCACCGAAAACGGCAAGAGCACCAGACTGTATCAGCATAAATATATCTTCAGTTAGCCACTACCTGTAATTCATACAAATGATCGGCGTCTTTACCACAGCCCCAGACGGCTCTGATTAACCAGCGTGGCTTAAGCAGCAGGATAATTAATGAGCAGGAGGTAAATATATGCAACATATACAACTAAGCACCCTTCTCCTCCATTCCCAGGGACGGCTGGTCCTCCTGTTGTGCTCCTTCCCTCAGTCCAGGTGCCCAGGGGGTGACTGCAGACCAGCTGAGCCCCTTCCTCCCAGTCTCCTGGCAGCCCTGCATGGATGCTCTGACCCCCTGGGACTTCTCAGCTTCTGCTGAGGGGTTCTGGATGCGACCCTGGTGCACTGACGCTGGACAAGTTGCCCTCCTACCCACCGCTGGCTCTCCAGCCTTCAAGCCCAGCCTTGCAAATGGCTTTGCCCACCCCACCCAAAGCCTTGCGCATTTTTTTTTAATTCCTGGCCGGCCCTCAGACCAGTGCTGGGCAGGTCCAGCACCTCCAGGCAGCCAGCGGTGCCGGTCCAGCCCCAGGCTCAGCTGAGGAGGACTTCAGCCTTTTGCTGCCCGGGTCAGGCTGTCCGTATTTGCAGTCTGCTCCCATCCAGCCACCTCCGGCTTCACAGCGTATTTTTCTGGCTTGCAGTAAGTCCTTCTCACATCGCCCTGGGGTCTCCTTGCTGTTCTCAGCACGTGCTGTGACTTGTAACCTTCGTGCTTCTGCTCAGCGCTGGTGCCCTTGGCCCAGCTGTGTGCACGTTCGCACACCCCCGCCCGCAGCCACACGCGGCGATCCAAACGGCGTCTGCTGAATGCCAGGAGCCAGCGCCGCGCTCCGGCGACCAGCCCGCCAAGGATGCCAGCGCTTCCAGGTGAGCGATTTCCCACAGGTTTGTGCGATAATTCTGGCAAAGTACCCTCACCCGCAGCTCCTGCGGAAGGACGGAGACGTTGCCTTCCTTCCGACAAGCACCACCAGTTACGCAGAGGTCTCGAACGTGGCTGGGACACGATAATCCTGGTGCAACTGCTCCTCACCGCTCTGCCTGCCGTCTCCCTTTCAGAAAAGAGGAGAACATGAAACGAGGACGCCAACAATTACTCTGCATTTCTCGAGGGGGGAATTCAATCAGCACAAAGCAAATATACCAGCGATGAGCCACGAGTATCCGCAATCCCCAGGCCTCAGGAGATGCTCTCCTTCAGTAAATATCTCTGATGGGTGAGCGCTCTCCACAAAAATATACAAAAATGACTCAAGGAGAAGGCAAGCGATCCTCCAGCTGCGCAGCAGTGCTGCGGGCGGGCGGCTCTGTCAGCAGCAGAAAACACCGAATTTCACACACCAGCCTGGCCTGGGTTCATCTCATCCGAGCAGAGGTGGGGAGCGTCTTCAGCTGCACCCCCTCGGAGACCCACGCCCACCACGGGCAGTGGGACTGGGGAGCTCCCAGCGCAGGTCCCGAGCCCGCATGGTCCGAGGTGCCCATTTCACCAGCACGGCGGGGACAGTCCCCGCTTCCTCCCTCGGCAAAGCACGCGCCGCGTGCCTTACAGTCACCGAGCACCAGACCTGGGGCCTTCAGCCAACCTCCCCCCTCTGTCAGGCAGGGCTCTCCCCTCTGCACACCCCCAGAGACGACAGAGCTGCGTCTCTGGCCTGGGCAGGGATGGATAGGTATTATGTTATTATAGTGGATTATTATGTTATTGTTATATTAAATTAGTGTGTATACACTAGTGTACTGGATAATGATTCTCACATCTCAAAGGAGAAAAAGGGATACAACAGGCCTTGTGGGAACGGGTTTAGGAATTTTGAACAGTGTAGATTCCGAGGTGCTGGCGAAGAAGTTGTCCACCATTACGCAAGATTTCAGTAGAACACAACACCCGTTACGATCGCCACTCTTAGCCGTAGGTAATAACCAATATCTCGTGTCAGATGTGCTACCCCAATGGGAAGGGCTAAATGAGAAAAGCCTGAGATCCACAAGTTAAAACAAAACAGTGACAGTGTCAAATATTTTGCCAAAACCCTTGAGGAGGGAAACTTTATAGCAAAAGAATTTGCAAAAGAAGAAAGAAAAGGGGGGGCTTGATGTGGGAAATTGACTTTTAGTTCGATTTTTCTACAGCTTTAGTTTAGTTTGTTATACAGCTATGCAGCTATGTTAAGGCAAGAGTTAAACACTGTTAATTAATTTAGTTCTGCTCTTTGTAACCTTGCCAACGAGGACTGCTGTGGCTCAAATGTAGCTCACAAGGACTGCTTGTGAGACAGACGAAGAGAAACAAGGACTGATAACCAGAACTTTGTTGTCTGTAAGAAGTAACTCTCTAGCTGAAACTGCTGCTATGGTTTGGGACTCAGCCAACACAGACAACTCATGAATTTTTAGGCCAAAGGTGAAAGCACACAGCGAGGAAGACTACGAGCCTTCATCCAGAAGACCCCCACAGACGACCACCAGACGACACTGCGCAAGTGCTAAAGGGGGGTGGAGTATGA